>Ga0307990_1001464_pt1 | contig 19867 bp, 15 predicted proteins | sample EllFjometagen129_FD_203168 | JGI IMG/M metagenome (GOLD analysis project Ga0307990, IMG submission 203168) | Marine microbial communities from Ellis Fjord, Antarctic Ocean - #129 | ecosystem: Environmental > Aquatic > Marine > Unclassified | place: Southern Ocean | collected 2014-10-08
GTTATATGGTTTGTCAGGATGTCGGTGGCCAAGCAATAACATGGGATTATGAAAAAAGACGTCCGGTTATGGATGAGGATAGATGCCTGAGCTGTATGGCCTGTTCATTTATCTGTCCTGTAGATGGATTGATCCGTTACAGGGAGGCGCCGAAAGGATGGGTCAGGCATGACCCGGAGCCTAAGGAGATATAACGATAATTTTCATTAAAACAAGTTGAGCCGCCCTTAAAACGGCTCGACTTGTTTGTTGTTCTATATTAATGAATCAGGGTATTCGAGTACGCCATCTACAATAGATACAGCCTCATCTATCTCATCTTTTGTTATGCAAAGAGGTGGTGCTATAAACAGAAAATCCCACTTTGCAAACAGGTACAGACCTTTATCGTAAAGCCTTTTCATAATTTCCTTTGATACGTTTCTCTTTGCATCGGCAAACCCTGCAAGGGGTTCACGGGTTTGCCTGTTTTCCGCTAATTGGATACAACAGAATAGGCCCTTTCCTCCCCGAACATCTCCTATCGAAGGGTGTTTGTCTTTTAGATTCTCAAGCTTTTTGAAAAGATATGCCCCGTTTTCCTTTGAGTTATCAATGAGATTTTCGTTTCTGTAAGTCTCAATGTTTGCTATTCCGGCGGCACATGCAAGGGCATGTCCGGAGTTGGTCAGGCCGCCAACAAATGGGTTCTCACGAAAGTACTCATGTATGCTTTCATTCCAGATTAAGGCCCCTAAAGGCACATATGCCGAGGTTATGCCCTTGGCAGTGACAATCATGTCAGGGACTATGCCCCAGTTATCAATACCAAACCACTCGCCTGTTCTTCCCCAGCCTGTCATTACCTCATCTGCTATCATTAAAATCCCGTTTTCATCACAGATTTCTCTAACACCTTTTAGCCACCCGTCAGGCGGCACAATAATGCCGTTAGTCCCGACAATCGGTTCTAAAAGTATGGCGGCGATTGTTTTTGGACCGTCAAGCATAATCTGTTCCTTTAGTGCCCGCAGGGCATTTTCACATTCTTCCTCCGAATTCCTTGAGCCAAAGGGACTGTTGTATGAGAAGGGACCAAAGAAATGCACTACACCAGGTATGCCCGGTTCAGCCGCCCATCGTCTGGGATCTCCTGTTAGGGTTATAGCTCCGGCCGTTGCTCCATGGTAACTTCGCCAGGCAGTGTAAATCTTGTGCCTTCCAGTGTACCATCTTGCAACCTTAATGGCATTTTCATTCGCCTCTGCACCTCCGTTGGTATAAAATACATGATTAAGGTCTCCCGGTGTAATTTCCCCTATCATCTCGGCCAGTCTTGCCTTAGGTTCTGTTCCGAATAGAGGGGCTACATATGTGAGTTTGTCCATTTGTTTTTTCATGGCATCTAATACGTGGGCATTGCTGTGCCCTATATTTACATTCAGAAGCCCGGCGCAAAAATCTATATACCTTTTATCATTGATGTCCCACAGATAAACCCTCTCAGCATGGTCTATTATAATATGTTCATTGCCCTGAACAGACCATGAATAAGTAACGTTATTTTTATCTATATCTTGAAGCTGTTTTTTGTCCATCTTCTTTCTACTTTCGTCTTTTGTAACCGTTCACGGGTTCAAAGGTTCAGGTTTCAAAGGTTGTATTCTCATCAACATGCGCTATTTTGTAAGCGTTTTGTACGGGAAAACCGCCCGCTTCTACATCCCTACAAATCCGGAACATGGTACTTGGCGATGATGTGGCAAACCCCGTATTTTTTACGAGCATTTCGGGGATCCAATTTCAGTCTTTCCCCTAACCCTGAATCCCGCTTTTAGCGGGAAACGTTGAACCGTGAACGGTTACCATCTTTTATTAATATTTCCCTGACCTCATCTGTTTTAGATAATTATTCCCTGTTTTCCTCATTAAGAAAGACTGTTGCCATGATCTTGGCATCAGTAATAATATTGTTTATCGAGCAATATTCATTCGGCTGATGTGCTGTAGGGGATATGGTGGACCATACAGCCGCTGGAAATCCGGCATCTCTAAAGAATGCAGCCACTGTTCCGCCCCCGATTCCCATAGGTTTTGCCGTTAGACCGGTTACCCGTTCAATGGCGCTTGAAAGGATATTGACTACCGGTGAATCTGCTGATGTTGCCGGCGCTGCATCCTGCCTGTGCACTGCCTCAATATCTATCTGTAAATCGAGATCCGTTGCAAGTTTTTTGCTGATATTCGTTGCCTCTTCTATGACCTGATCTACCTTATATTCCGGTAAAATACGGCAGTCCAGATAAAAGACATCTCTGCCGGGAATAGTATTCACATTAGGGACATTGGCCTCAACCTTTGTAGGTTCAAATGTTGAGGCCTCCGGGCTAAAGACAGGGTCTTTCATATTGAATTTTTCCTTTAGCTTGCCCATTTCCAAAATTAACCTTGCCATGGCGAAAAGGCTGTTTTTACCCTTCTCAGGCGTACTGGCATGACACTGAACCCCTTTAACGGTAAATTTCAACCAGAGCATTGATTTTTCCGCTATCTCTATCATGGTTCCTTCATCATTTCCGCCATCCGGAACAATTACAAGGTCATCCTCTGAAAACATGTCTTTTTTTTCTGTTATAAGGTATTCTAACCCAAACCTGCTCCCTGTTTCTTCATCGGCAACAAAGGCAAGATTAATTTTTCCTGGGGATTGAAGGTTTAAATCTATAAGGCTTTTAACGGCGAAGTAGGAGCTGACCATTCCATGCTGGTTATCCTCCACACCCCTGCCGATTATTTTATCTCCTTCAACTACCATTTTATACGGGTCAGTTTCCCATAATGAAAGATCTCCCGGTGGAACAATATCCAAATGACTAAGGATCCAAATGTTTTTTCCTTGTCCTGCCCCATTCCAGGTGGCTACTATATTGGGTCTGTAACCATTAGCCGCATTTTTATCAGGGGCATGAATTTCAAGAAAGTTGTCAGGCTTGAGAAGGAGAAGCTGCTCTTTGGCAAAATCAGCCTTATCATGTTCTCCAGTCCCTCCATTTATGGGGCCTAATGCAGGTCGCGCGGTCAGTTCCCTCTCCATCTCAATTATTTCATTCTTAAAGCTGTCGATCTTTTTGTAAATTGTCTCTATTTCAACCATTGTAAACACCCTTTAACTGATATTATAAATTTTTTAAACTTTTCCCTACTCAGACTTTATAATAGATATATCATCCATATACGGCCTGAGCTCCTCCGGGATAATAACGCTCCCATCACCCTGCTGATAATTCTCAAGTATCGCCACGAGTGTTCTGCCCACTGCAAGGCCTGAACCATTAAGGGTATGGACGAATTCATTTCCCTTTCCTTTTTTTCTCCTGAAACGTATATTGGCCCTCCTTGCCTGGAAATCAGTAAATGTGCTGCAGGAGGATATCTCTCTAAATAACCTTTGTCCAGGAAGCCACACCTCTATGTCATATGTTTTAGCGGAAGAAAATCCAAGATCCCCTGTACAGAGTGAAACTACCCTGTAAGGAAGGCCTAATAGCTGCAGTATTTCCTCTGCATTTGCAGTTAATAACTCCAACTCCTGGTCTGAATCCTCCGGCCGGCAGAATTTAACCAGCTCTACCTTGTTGAATTGATGTTGCCTGATGAGACCCCTGGTATCTTTGCCGTATGAGCCTGCCTCTGACCTGAAGCATGGTGTATATGCAACATATTTAATAGGAAGTTCGTCAAATGATAATATCTCATTTCGATGTATGTTGGTTACCGGCACCTCTGCAGTAGGGATAAGAAACAGATCCCAGCCTTCAACCTTAAAGAGTTCTTCGCTGAATTTAGGCAACTGACCTGTACCGGTCATACTGTCTGTGTTAACAAGAAATGGGGGCAAAATTTCCGTATAATGGTGTTTATTGGTATGAACATCGAGCATGAAATTAATCAGCGCCCGTTCCAACTTGGCGCCCAATCCTTTTTGCAGAGAAAATCGACTTCTTGTAATCTTGGCCGCCCTTGAGAAATCAAGGATATTGAGTCTCTCGCCTATTTCCCAGTGCTGGAGGGGCTCAAAGTTGAAATTTTTTATATCTCCCCATTCTTTTACTACCGGGTTATCATCTGAATCTTTCCCAGCCACCACTGATTCATGGGGGAGGTTTGGGATAAACATTAAAAGTTTGTTTAGCTTATCTTCAATGCCTGGAAGGTCTGCCTCTATCTCCTTGATTGTTTTTGAAACATCCTTCATTTCGGAGATAAGGGACATTGCATCCTCTCCATTTTTTCTCATAACCGCTATCTGGTCGGAGACGGTATTACGCCGATATCTGAGTTTTTCAAGGTTGGTCAAGACAGATCTTCTCTTTTCATCCAGGGATTGAAATCCTGAAAGATTAAGGTCATAGCCCCTAAGATTTAACATATCCATTACCTTGTCTATATTGGCGCGTACGAATTTTATATCAAGCATCGCATTTTCCTTATATTTGTATTATCCGATGTATTTTAGTTAGACATCAACTATCTGCAATAAGCAACTTTCTTAATTTTTCTAAATTCTCATAGCTACCCATGGCAATCAGGAGATCTCCCGGCTGAATCATTGTTTGAGACGATGGGTTAAATATTGTTCCGCCGTCCTTTTTTTTAATGCCTATAACTATAATATCCAATTCTTTTCTAATCTCAGATTCTATTAAGGTAAGGTTAACAAAGGGTGAATCTTTCCCAACAACTATCTCCTCAATGGCCAGCTCAAAACTGGATTCATGCATGGCCAACTCAATAAAATCGCTGACAGCCGGTCTAATGATAGCCTGGGCCATTCTCCTTGCACCGATATCATAGGGTAAAATAACCTTGTTTGCCCCTGCCTGCAGGAGTTTCGCCTTGGTAGCTGAATATTCTGCTCTTGAAAGAATAAAGAGTTCCCGGTTTAATCCACGGGCAGACAGGGTAATGTAAACATTTTCAGGATCAGATGATACAACTGATACAAGGCCCTTTGCCCGTTTTACACCTGCATCAATCAATGCATCTTCATGTGTTGCATCTCGGTCAATATAAAGAATTTTATTCTGCTCAAGCTTTTGCCTTGCCTGCTCTTCTTTTTCTATTACTATGAGGGGGATTGAATTTTTTGTTAAAACATTACAGATAGTCCTGCCAATCCGACCATAACCGCATATAATATAATGATTTTTAAGGGATTGTATTTTCCTGTCCAATTTTTTTCTCCCGAGGATAGACCTGATCTCACCCTCTATAAAGATCTCTGCCACTAATCCGACAATGTAGGTTATTAAAAAAATACCAAAGATAATCAGGATAATGGTAAAGATACGCCCGCCTGGGCCTGTTTCGTGGACCTCTTGATAGCCTACGGAAGAGATGGTGATAACGGTCATATATATGGCATCAAATATGTCCCATCCCTCTATAATCATATATCCGGAGATTCCTGTGAGGATCAACGCTAAAAAGATAATAATAGGAAAAATAAGTTTTTTAGGCATAAACCTTCTTAATCATGCAACCTTTTTTAGATATTATAAAGGCGTAATTTCTTTTGAAGGAAAATCAGGAGCACCCAAAAATCTGCTAAAATTCAGGGCAAGGATTTTAGGACGTTCTACTTTCCAGACGGAAAGGAACTGATTGCTTCTACGGTAAATTCGTTCATGTCATGTGGCAATGAACCAAAAATGACTATAAACGGGATAGAAGATCTTGGGAGTATATTTACATTCATTTTGGCTTTTCCAAGTTTATTCATTAGTAGACTGGTTATTTCTTCCATGGACAGGGAAAGTAATTCATCATCACTGATCGGATTGCCGGCATAAACTGTTTTGCTTTGCACTATCTTGCCTTTCGAATCTATGATGTTTGATCTGATCCTAACAAAACCTCTGCTTTCCGGGTAATTATTTATTACCAGGCCTTTAACCACAAACAGTCTTCCTGCTTTATCCGACTCCTTAAAAAAGCCTTTTATATCCTTAAAGGCTAATCTTATGTTTCCCTTATCGATTGTTTGTTGTTCCGGAGGGGTTTTTTTAAAGAGAAAATCCGGCTTAGACACAAATAAGGTGGCTACAGCCCCGGCAATCAGCAACGCTATCAGCAAGAGGGCGGTCCATAATCCTGACCTGCGTCTTTTTTTTATGATTTCAGGCGGCTTACTAAGATATGCTTCATCTTCCGTGTCTTGTTCCTTTTTTAATGTATCCTCTTCTATTGCCTTTTTTTCCTTAATTTCCTGGTCTATAGCTTTATCAATCTCTGTCTTTTCCCCTAACTCTCCATGTTCTTTACCTAAATCAGGCAAATCATCAATGGAGATTGGCTCCATTTTTTCCTCTTGGGCAATATCTTCCTCAATTTCTTCGGCAAGGGTTTTTTCAAAATCTGCGGTTAATTCCTTCTCTGTTGGCTGTTTTTCAACTCTCTCTGATAGTGGTTCTTCAATATATGCATCTTCCTCTATCGGAAAAACAGTAAAAACATGCTTGCAAGCAGAGCATCTAACCCTTGAACCGGTTTTTTTTAGAAGATTTTCGTTCAGTGAAAATCTGGTTTGGCATTTCTCGCATTCAACTATCATGTTTATTCTCCTTCAGTTAGTTTGAATTTCTAAGCTAAGGATATATGGCAAATGTCGATATTTTTCACTATAATCCAGTCCATAACCAACTAAGAAACCCTCTTCTATCTCAAATCCTTGGTAGTCTATCCCTATTTTATTTTGCCTTAGCCCGAATTTATTTATCAATGTGCATACTCTTATAGATTCAGGCGATTTTTTTTTAATATGCTTGATTAAATAGGATAATGTCAGCCCAGTGTCAATGATATCTTCTACGATTATTACAGGTTTTCCTCTGAGTAACAACTCAATATCTTTTGTTAATTTTATATTGCCGCTTGATATGCTATTTGGACCGTAACTGGCCAATCTTATAAAGTCTACCTTTGTCGGTATAGATATTTTTCTGATAAGGTCTGCAATAAAGATAAAAGATCCATTTAAAACACCTATAAGTACAGGTTCTGTATCTTTATACTCTTCACTTATATTGTGCGCAATCTCCTCAACCTTTTTACGTATATCTTTTTCAGAAATTTTTTTTAATATTTTATAGTCCATTATAAAAATCTACTAAAGTTAATTTCTTAAATAAATATTTAATTTTAGAGTGAATGTCAACTAATATTCATAAGTTATGCACTACTATATCAAAGACTTCTCATTTTTTACAAATTTATGAAGTACACAAAAGTCTCTTTATTCATAAACCTTTTCCTCATCATCAGGTGTTATGGCATCTTCCTCTACATCCCTGACCTCAAATTTTCTTTTTTTCAACTCCCTGTAGTATTCATGCTGGATAAGAAGGTTCATGATCTCGTTAGTTCCAGTCCATATCATTGACAGGCGGCAGTCCCTCAAAAAACGTTCAATAGGATATATGCTCGTATAGCCAATTCCGCCCATTATCTGCATGGCGTTATTTATGACAGACCATGCCGCCTCGGTGCCCACCTTTTTGGCCTCTGATACCAATCTCCTGGCATCTCCACCTGAATCCGCCATCCTGGCCGCTGCATAAACCAAGGCCCTGGCAGCATCCAATGTGCTAATAGAATCTGCCACCATAAAGTTGACTGCCTGAAACCTGTCAATGGTTCTCCCAAATGCCTTTCTTCTTGTAGAGTATCGTGTTGCCACTTCCAAGGCTGCCCTTCCCATGCCGACAGCCCCTGCCCCGCTTGTAAGTCTTTCAGGTACCATCATTTTGTTGAAGACGTGATATGCCTGGTGTAATTCACCAACAAGATTTTCCTTGGGGACCCTGACATTGTCAAAGACGAGTCTTCCTGTTCCCGCACCCCTTGTTCCGAGTAAGGTATAGATAGTATGATCCTTAACTCCCATATTTTTTTCAACAATAAAACAGCTTATAGACTCATGAGATGGTGCGTCTTCGGCTGACTTTGCATATACCAGGAAATAGTCTGAATCTTTAGCTCCTACTACAAAGCGCTTCTCTCCATTGAGGATAAAGGAATCTCCATCAGCAACGGCCTTCATTGCCGCCCCAAAGAAATCAGATCCTCCCCGTGGTTCAGTCAGGGCCTCTGCAGAGTAAAGTTTGCCTTCATTTGTAGGTTTAAGATAATGCTCCTTTTGTTCCTTTGTCCCAAAGCTGTTAATTGCCTCTCCTGCAATACTCGGCATTACATATGCGCAGGATATAGAATTGCCAAGGACCCCAACTTCTTCGATTGCCACAACCTCGGAGGCCCAGTTAAGGCCACGCCCTCCGTATATCTTGGGAAATCGTAAACCAAGAAGGTTCCTTTTGCCTGCTATTTCTACAATTGGTCGACCAGTCTCAATTACACTCATATCCATGTCTCTAATAAGCTTGCTTGGTATATCATTCTTAACAAATTGCCTAACCTCTTCTTGTAATTTCATTTGCTCTTTAGTCAGCATGAAATCAAACATTTTTAACCTCCCTTTTTATATATGTTCCTATGAAAGCTTAATATTCAGATGTTTAATTTTTCTCCAAAGTGTTTGCCTGCCAATACCCAAACCCTGGGCAGTTGCCTTGCGGTTCCAATTATTTTCCCTGAGCGCCTGTAGAATAAATTTCCTCTCAAGGTCCTCCCACTGCATTTTCTTTGATGCCTCAGGCCCGGAAAATTTGGCTTCAGGGGCAGGCGGTGTTGGCTGTAGATAATCAGGCAGATGTCTTATGCTTATATGAACTTCATTGCAAAGTACTGTAGCATGTTCAATGATATTTTCCAGTTCTCTCACATTACCTGGAAAATCGTATGCCATAAGTATGGAAACGGCTTCCCGTGATATGCCTTCTATGTCTTTTCCATTCAGCTTATTAAACCTTCTCAGGAAATGATCAGCAAGGAGGGGTATGTCTTCCTTCCTGTTTCTCAAAGGCGGCAGGGTAAGTTTGACTACATTGATTCTGTAAAATAGATCTTCCCTGAAGGCCCCCTTCTTAACAAGGGAATCAAGATCCCTATTTGTAGCGGCCACAATCCGTATATCTGCACGAATTGTTTTGTTGGAGCCTAAAGGTTCATAGGTTTTTTCCTGTAAGACCCTGAGAAGCCTTATTTGGATATGTGGGGGCAGGTCACCTATCTCGTCTAAAAAGAGCGTACCGCCCTCAGCGGCAGCGATTCTTCCGGGTCTATCTTTTTTGGCATCTGTAAATGCCCCTGCCTTGTAGCCGAAGAGCTCTGATTCCGCCAAGCTGTCAGGCAAGGCGCCTAAATTTACAATAACAAGGGGACATTTACTCCGCCGGCTTAAAGAATGAATGGCCCGGACAAAAAGTTCTTTTCCTGTTCCACTTTCCCCTTGAATTAATACAGTGCTATCACTATGGGAAACTTGTTCCAGAATAACGAAGAGCCTGTGCATTTCCTTATTTTTACTTACTATATCAAAAAATGTATGTTTTCCTTTCAGTTCCTTCCGCAGTTCTTCTACAAGACTTAGGTCCCTGAAGGTTTCAACGCCGCCTATTCTCCGGCCATTTTCATCTTTAAGGATTGCAGTGGATATACTTATAGGGACCCTGTCGCCCTTAGCATTCACAATATAAATAGACTGGTTAAGTATCTTATTTCCTGTCTCTATTGTTTTTTTTAAGGCACATTGCCTCTCACATATATTTGCCCTGAAAACCTCCCAGCAATTTCTGCCAAGGGCCTCTCTTTTGTCTATCCCGGTAATTTGTTCAGCGGCCTTATTAAAGGTAGTAATATGCCATTCAAGATCAACGGTAAACACACCGTCTGCGATGCTGTCAAGGATAATAGATGTTTGGCTTTTTTCCATTTGCATTTATATGCTTGGACCTCGTCAAATATATCATAATAATATTTTCTATGGTTACAGTATATATTTTATTTTAGCCACATTTCGTTTATAACTTGCAATTATTATTAAATTTGAGAAAAATCGTAAAAACTTTTTTGCGAGCGATTTTAGCAAAATCGGGCATCATACACAGACAAAGGATTTTTAGTCCTCAAAGGCCAACTCAATTAGCCTATCCATCAGTGAAGAGAAAGATAAGCCGGCTGTCCTTGCAGCTAATGGAAAGATAGAGTTCTCTGTCATGCCGGGTATTGTATTTGTTTCGAGGATATAGACGACACTGTCAACTACTATCATATCAGATCTGGAGAAATTTCTGCAGCCAAGCACGGAATGAGCCTTTGTTGCACAGAATTGGACTTTCTTATACACATCTCTCGATAGGGATGCAGGGCATATCTCCTTTGACGCGCCGGGGATATACTTAGCCTTGTAGCTAAAAAACCCATACTCCTTTTGTGGGATAATTTCAACAACCGGCAGGGCCTCTGGTTCTCTGTTCCCAAGAACAGCGCAGCTTACCTCCCTTCCATTCAAATATTCCTCGGCCATTGCCTCTGAACTGGCACTGACACTGAAGATATCCTTAATGGCCTGCACTATTTCCTCAGAAGTGCTGCATATTTTTAATCCTATGCTTGATCCCTCAGACACCGGCTTGATTACTGTAGGTATGCCAAGATTAGACAATATTTCTGCTGGATCAAAGTCCTTGTTTCTTAAAATTAGGTTATCCCTTGCGACCCTCAGTCCTGCGCTTAAGAAAAATTTCTTGCTTACTGACTTGTTCATGGCCAGTGCGCTTGCCAAAACACCTGAGCCGACATATGGAAGATTTAAAAGATCAAGGAGACCCTGCATAGACCCATCTTCACCCTTTTTTCCATGGAGAAAGGGCAGGGCAAGATCAATTGATTTGTAGTCCCCCATTAATTTAGGAAGGTCAAGGCTTGGATCATATCTTCTTACCTCATATTTATCTTTATCAAGGGCATTATAGACAGCTTCACCGCTTTTTAATGATACCTCTCTCTCCCTTGACCAACCCCCTTCAATAAGCGCTATGCTAAGTTTATTCATAATCTTACTTTCTTAATATTTCAAAAATTTATTTTCTTTAGACCTATAATTTATTTTTATTTTTTACTAAAAAAAATTTTTGCAGATAAATCGTATCCATTTAAGGCTAACTATCTTTATCATTTGATCTTTTAATCAGGATCAGAGAAAAATGTAACAAGAAAAACCGTAATAATCCAAAAAAAGCAGTTTAATGAAGAAAATCGAAGCTTGTAGCTTTTTGTAAATCATTTTATGATTGTTGAATACTGGTAAAGGTAGTTGAATTAATAAGTAAATTTTTGCAATTTTATTTTCCTTATTTGACAAGGGTTTCAAAAAGCATGTTTTATTATTTCTAATGAATCAATATGTTAGCAATGTTGAAAAATAACAATTGTCCTAACTTATCTTTACCTGTAATCAACTTTGACAACCATGTGTATTTTATCTATTCATAAACTTCCGATAATTAAAAACGGCCTTCAAGTATTAACAGTACGAAGCTCACAAAATTTAATTACCTATTTTACTGTTTTTTTTAATAAACTTCCACTCCCTTTTTGTAAGGGATATATTTTTCCTTTAATCTGCTTATATTTTATTAACCTTTTAAAATATAAAAACCTATATTAATTCAGGATAACAAATGGAAACTATTTGGAGTAGCGTGAAGGAGGATCTTGAAGGCATAATAGATGAAAAAAGTTATTCTTTATGGGTAAAGCCATTAAAATATCTCCATTCAAGTGGAAAAAATATCTGCATAGAATGTTCTAACAACTTTTCTCGGGACTGGGTCCAGGAACATTACTCCTCTATTATTTATGATCAACTATATGGGGCGGGAATCAAAGATCATAAATTAATCTTTAAGGTTTCTTCAGCAAAAAAACAATCTGAATCTGAAAACAGCATAGATAATATTATTGGAAGGCAGTTGAGCATTCCAAATATGCCAAAAAAGACAAGGAACGGGGGGGTGGTTTTAAACAAACGATTCACCTTTGATAAATTCGTAGTTGGAGAATGCAATGAATTTGCATACTCTGTATCTAAGGCATTGGCCAATGATTCTCACATGTCTTATAGCTCCCTCTTTTTATTATCAGAGACCGGCTTAGGGAAAAGTCATTTAATTCAATCTATAGGTAACTCAATTCTTAATGATAAACCTGAGAAAAAAATCCTATATGCAACACTGGAAGATTTTACGAATGAAATGGTTTCGTCATTAAAAAGCAAATCAATCGAACAATTTAAAAATAAGTATCGTAAGTCCTGTGACGTATTACTCCTGGAAGGGATACATTTTCTTAGTGGAAAAAAGAAAACCCAGGCAGAACTAAGCTATACGCTTGACTCTCTGTTTAATGATGGTAAAAAGGTTATTTTTACCAGCCCGCTTGCCCCAAAAGAAATCCCGGATATGGAAAGTATGCTTTCCTCCAGGCTTGCCTCCGGTATTATAACAAATATTGGTAAGCCCGATTTCTCTACACGGTTAAAGATATTAAAACAAAAAACTGCAGAGAAGAAAATTACAATCCCGGAAGACGTAGCAGGGTACCTCGCTGAAAATCTAATCAATGACATAAGGCAAATAGAAGGCGCTCTCGATTACCTTAAGGCAAACTCCCTTTTAATGAAAAAAAAGATAGGCATGGGTTTAGCAAAGGAGATTGTTAAGCATATAGCTCCTTTTAAAAAAATTGTAAAGATTGATGATATCCAGGAAATGGTCTGCAAGTATTTCAGGATTACCCTTGATGAACTTAAATCAAAAAGTAGAAAAAAAATTTTCACCTACCCGAGAAGTATAGTTATTTATCTATGCCGTAAATACACTGACAAATCCCTAAAATATATCGGAGGACTTCTGAACAGGAATCATGCAACCGTCCTTTATGACGATGAAAAAATCAAGAGCGGTATGAAAAATAAAGATGCTGTTCGAAAGGAAGTAGAATTTCTCTGCAGGCAAATAGAAAGCAAAATGGCGTGATATAATTGTTTTTAGCCTTTCACGGTGAAAGATTAAGGTTTAGAGGGGAAAATATGAGTTTTTTATCTGGTTTTATAGCTATAATTGGACCACCTAACGCAGGCAAATCAACTCTTTTGAACAAATTTATAGGCAGTAAAATATCTATTACATCCCCTAAACCGCAGACAACCAGGAATAGGGTATTGGGGATTCATAACGGTGATGGTTATCAGATGATTTTCATGGATACCCCCGGTATTCATAAAACCAGATCCATGCTTCATGAGAGTATGGTCAAGTCTGCTGAGACTACGCTGATGGAGGTTGATACAGCACTTTTGGTTGCTGGATTCAAGGAGGATATCCATGGCGATGATATGAAGATTGTTTTATGGCGCTTAAAGAATTCAGATAAACCTGTGATATTGGCTATTAATAAGATAGACCTTATAAAAAAGGAAAATCTGTTGTCGATCATTGATTCGTATGACAAGATTAATTGTTTTGACTCTATTGTGCCGGTGTCTGCCCTGTATGGAGATGGGTTGGATGACTTAAAGAAGGTATTAATAGATAAATTATCGCCTGGCCCCCAATTTTTTCCCAGTGATATGACCACTGATAAATCGGAGGAATTTCTTATATCCGAAATCATAAGAGAAAAGATATATTATGAGACAAGCCAAGAGTTGCCATATTCTTCAGCTGTATTGGTCGAAAAATTAGAGGAAGACAGGCAGCGGAATCTTGTTTTAATAATGGCGGTAATTTTTGTGGAAAAGGTGTCACAAAAAGGGATGATTATAGGAAAGCAAGGGAGAATGCTCAGAAAAATAGGGGAAAAGGCAAGGATAGAGATAGAAAAACTATTTTCATGCAAGGTCTATTTAAAGCTTTTTGTAAAGGTTGAAAAGAATTGGAGCAGTGATACGCGTTCTTTGAGAAAACTTGGGTATTAAGGGTTAACGAAAAAAACCAGCCGGTATTTATTGCGGCTGGTTTTTTGTCAGGAGAAAAGAGAGATTTTTTTGTTTTGTTGTATTATATCAATGCAATATCTTTGCCATGTTTTTCAATTTTTTAAATTTTTATATAAGTACTTGATATAACATAATAATACATAATGAATAATAAATCATCATCATCCCCATTGATTGTTAAATGTTAAAATATTTTAACATAATTTTTTAAAAAGAGCTATCTGTTTTTCTAACTTATTAGAATAACTTGATTTATTAATGTTAAGTTTATTTAACAACTGTTTAAACAAGCCCTCATGGCTATTCCGGGCACTGGGCGGAATATTATAATAATCCAAATTTTTTTAATTTGTAATGCATTAAATGCCTACTTATACCAAGCATTGTTGCTGCCCTGGACTGCACGTTATTAGAATACTCTAAGGCCCGCAAAATAAGTTTTCTCTCTATCTGCTCAAGGGTCTTATCTAAGGGCATGTTTAATGGAACAATTTTGTCGAGATCTATTTTTTCATCATTTTTCTTTAACAAATACTCCGGCAGGTCATCTAATGTTATAGTATCATTTGAACTCATTACAAGGGCTCTTTCAATTATGTTTTCTAATTCCCTTATGTTGCCCGGCCATCTATAACCGTAAAGGCATTTCCATACATCAGGGGAAAGTTCTATTGCTCTGGTTTCAGATGACTTATATTTCTTAATAAAGTGCGCTACTAAATATGGAATATCCTCAGACCTGTCTTTAAGGGGTGGAAGCTCAATTTGAACTACGTTCAAACGATAAAAAAGATCCTCCCTGAATACACCTTTATCTATATTGTTTTTCAATCTACGATTAGACGCTGCCAGGATTCGAACATCTACCTTAATGGTCTTGGTTCCTCCAACCCTTTCAAATTCCATTTCCTGGAGCACTCTTAGGAGTTTTACCTGTAGGGCAGGTGGCATCTCACCTACTTCGTCTAAAAATAATGTTCCTTTGTCGGCGAGCTCGAACCTCCCCTTTTTCATAGCAATCGCACCAGTAAAAGAACCTCTTTCGTGTCCAAAAAGCTCGCTTTCCAGCAAGGTTTCAGTCAGGGCTCCACAATTAATAGAGATAAAAGGCTTATTCTTCCTTGGGCTGTTATAGTGAATAGCCTTGGCAATGAGCTCCTTCCCAGTCCCGGAAGCCCCGGCAATCATTACGGATGCCTTAGACTGGGAAACTTTTTCAATCATCTCGTATACCTTAATCATAGAGCTGCTTTTACCTATTATATTCCCATAGTTATAACGATCTGAGAGCGCCTCGCTAAGAAGCCGGTTTTCCTTCTTAAGCCTTCTAAATTCGAGGGCCTTTTTAATGGTCAACTTCAGGTCCTCATTCCTGAAAGGCTTGGTAATGTAATCATATGCCCTCTTTTTCATTGCTTCTACTGCCATTTCTATTGTGCCGTAGGCGGTCATTATTATGACTGGGAGGTCCGGGTCTATTTTTTTTGCCTCTTCCAAAAGGGCCATTCCGCTAATTTTCGGCATTTTTACGTCTGTAACTAATAAATCCAGGTTTTTTTCTTTCATTAAGCGCAGGGCATTTACGGCATCAGCTTCTGTAATTATCTCGTAGCCCTCCGGGGATAGTAAAGCCTCGAGAATAATTAGATAGTTTTTTTCATCGTCTACAATTAAGATTGTGTCCATATTAAAGGTCCTTTAACTTTTTACCGGTAAAGAAACAAATACGTTTGCCCCTTCGCCTATCTCACTTTTTATCCATATTGTGCCATTGTGCCCCTCTATTATTTTTTTTACAATCGGCAGCCCAAGCCCACTTCCCTTGTCTTTTGTCGTGAAAAATGGATTAAATATTTTTTTAATATTATTTTTACTGATCCCTTTCCCTGTATCTTGAATATTTATCTGATAATTTTTATTTTCCTCCTTAATTGTAATATTGATCTTTCCACCATTGTTTATAGACTGAATAGCGTTTATGAATATGTTTAAAAATGCCCTGTAGAGGAGTCCGGGATCTGATTTAATAATAAATTGTCTATTATCTAAATTCTCTTTATTTAAAATGATGCCTTTTTTATTTAATTCAGGCTGGAGAAAGGTGAATATCCTATAGAAAATATCTTCCAGATGACTGTCTTGAAGGATTGGCACCTCGGGTCTGGCAAAGTCAAGAAAATCAGTGACAATATCATTGAGCCGGCATGACTCATCAACAATTATACTGGAGAGTTTTTCTTGAATGGGATCAGATTTTAATTTCTCCGTTAATAATTCTGCAGTGCTCCTGATAATTCCCAAAGGGTTCTTTATCTCGTGAGAAACTCCGGCAACCATTTCCCCGAGGACAGCCAGGCGCTCTGACTGATTTAACTGATCTTCTAAAAGTTTTTGTTCCTCTGCCCTCTTTCTAAGGGTAATTTCAGCCTTTCTTACTACAAGCAGGAGGGAAAGGAAAATAAGAATCATAGTAACAAGAGATGCACCGAATATTAGATAGCGAAATTTTGATATGGACTCGTATTCCTTAGTGAGATCCTGTATTAATTCAAATACACCCAATATTCCTATATAGGTAAAAGGAGGTTCTGCGTCAAAGGGTATAAAGGTTCTGAGTTTTTTTTCTTTAGCAAAATCTATGAACCATGATTGAAAGATTGATGGCTCACCGGATAATAAACCTGAACTAAGTTTTCCCTTGAGTGCGGTTTCATATCCCACACCCCCCATACCGGTTAATCCAATCATGCCTTTATCCGTACTATAGGCTATAACACCCTTGTTGACGTCATATATGTTAACGGTTTCAACATTAAATGAATGAATGGTTGTCCTCACTATCCTGTCCATCAGGTCAAATTGTTCCCTCTCTCTAAGGCTTATGGACCCATATCTGTACCTAATGGGTATATTAAAATAGTGAAAAACCTGATGATTGAGATTTTTTGCTATGAGAAGTGCGTGATCTTCGTAGGCATTCATTAAAATTTTAGTTGCACGCTGGGATATGACCGTGGAGAGGATAAAACTCGAGATAATGAGTATTATAAAGCTTGTGTACGCAAAAAATTTAACAAGCCTGAACCTGTTTTTATATGGTTGAATCTTTTTTGGGTCATAATACACAACAGATACAACCTCATTTATAGGAAGAAATCCTGAATAAAATTTATAGTATTATTACAGCCACAAAGCCACCCAGCACTTTCAAAGTGAAAAATACAAACAAGAAAGTGCTGGGACACAAAGGAAATATTTTTAATGTTTTTTTGGCGCCTTAGTGCCTTGGTGGCTGTAAAAAATGTTCTGCCCGTTTTGAGCATAAATATATTTTTAAGTGCCTATTATCCTACCCTGGCTGCGGCAATTCCGAAATCAAAGGCCTGTAAATTTGAATCCAAAAAGGCCTTTTTCGTTGTGTTTTCTATTGCCGTTTTTATCGATTTCTCTTCCAGGGGGGTGGCCTTGCATCCTACCAGCGCTCCAAGCATAACCATATTCAGAGACAGAGAATTTCCCGCCTTTTCCGCAAGCTCATCACCATTAAAGGCTATAAGGGCGGCAACTTTTTTTCTTATTAGATCGAGGCCTTTATCCATATCAGGGTATACACCCTGTCCTATTGCCACGGTAAAGGGAGGAAGGGGACGAATATTGCTGATTACCACTGTATTTTTATTGCATTTGTTCAGTGCCCTTAAAGTCTCTGATGGTTCAAAACCTACCAAAACATCGGCTTCGCCATTAGAAACAATTGGGCTTGTAGCGCCCCCCATGACAACAGCAGACTCAACAATCCCGCCCCTTTGGGCCATTCCATGAATTTCACTGACAACCACAGGTATATCGGCAGATATGCAGGCCTCTCCAACCAGCCTTGATGCAAGTAAATTGCCCTGGCCTCCAACTCCGACAAATACTATTCTTTTAACTTCCATATAAACTCCTTTGACAATATAATATTGACAATCATTCTTTAATAATCGCCTTTCACCCTGATTCTATTGAAAGATCATCGCCTAAGCCTCTTTCATTGGAAGAATGGCATTCTCAGGACAAACCTGTGCGCAAACTGCACAGCCAATGCAAAGATTTTGATTTATCATTGTTTTTCCATTATCAATATACATTGCAGGGCATGCCAAATAATTAATGCAGTCCATATGATGTGTACATTTATCCTGATTTACATAGAACGGTCTCTCCTTACCGGCCTTTTTAATTGATTTTGCATACAAGGGGCATATTTCCTTGGATATTATCACGGAGATACCGTCAAAATCCTTTGATGCCTGGGCAGCGGAAATACTCTTTTTAACATGAAGGGGATTTACTACCTCAACATGCTCAACCCCGCAACCCCTTACTATTGATTCAATGGAAACCTGTTTGGTCTCAACGCCCATAGGGCTTGTGTCCACACCAGGATGAGGCTGATGTCCTGTCATGGCGGTTGTACCATTATCAAGGATTACCATGGTAAATTTATGGTTATTATGAACGGCATTTATCAATGGGGCGATGCCTGAATGAAAAAATGTAGAGTCCCCTATAAAAGCTACAACTTTCTGGTCTGTTGCAGCAGATATACCACATGCTGAACCAGCAGAGGCGCCCATACAGATAACAATATCGGCCATAGATAAAGGCGGCAGCACGCCTAATGTATAGCAGCCAATGTCAGAGGGGTAAATAGTATCCTCTCCGTAAACCTTTTTTATGGCATAATACATGGCCCTGTGGGGACAACCTGGGCAGAGATTAGGGGGCCTTCCTGGAAGATCAGGGGTATCTTTAATATCTATTTCCTTTGGTGATGTGTCATGTGCCCCGAAATAAGATGCTATTGTTTTCCGTACAAGGGCGGGATTAAACTCGTATAGTCTTGTGAAAAGTTTTTCACCCTTTCCCTGTATAGATATGCCCAGTCCCTTAGATTGTGCAATCGACCTGATTTCATTTTCCATTATAGGTTCAAGCTCCTCAACTATAAGAACTTTTTCTACACTATCGAGAAATTTTAGAATTATATCCTCAGGCATGGGATAAGAAAAGCCGAGCCTCAGGATAGTAACATCATCGCCAATCCCTAAATCGTTAACAGCATCCTGAACATAGTTCATGCTCACGCCATTAGTAACAATGCCCCATTTTCCGCTTCCTTTAATATAGTTATACTTGGAATTCTCCGATAATTTTACAGCCTGATCATATTTTTCCAGCAGTATCTTGTGCAGGTTCCTTGATACAGCAGGGATTGTTACGTAATGAAAGGGATCTTTCTTGAAATGACCCTTTGACTCTATATTTTTAATCGGCCCAAAGACTACTTTTTCTCTTATATGATTTAACCTTGTTGTAGTCCGGAGAATAACCGGCAGTTTCAATTTTTCAGAAAGATCAAATGCGGATATGGTCATTTCCTTCATTTCCTGGGCATTTATAGGCTCTAACATAGGTAGTCCGGATAATCTTGAGAAATATCTGTTATCCTGCTCATTCTGACTGGAAAATAAGGATGGGTCATCTGCATTAATGATAACCATTCCTGCATTTACACCAATATAGGCCATGGTCATAAGGGCATCAGCGGCAACATTCATGCCTACATGTTTCATGCTGACAAAGCTCCTTACGCCCGAAATTGCAGCGCCGCTTGCCACCTCCAGCGCCACTTTCTCGTTTGTCGAGTACTCAAAATAAAAACCACCTTCCTGATAAAGAGAAAAAAATGTGTCCGGTATCTCTGAGGAAGGCGTTCCAGGATAACATGTAGCAACTGCAATGCCTGCCTCAATAGCGCCTCGCACAATGGCCTCATTGCCTAAAAGCAGCATTTCCTCGCCTGGAGAGTTTATAAGTAGTTTATGCATATCTTCCACCGTGTTTTATTGTTAATAGTTTTTCAATTTTCCATATAGCCAAGCTTAT
>Ga0307990_1001465_pt1 | contig 19867 bp, 28 predicted proteins | sample EllFjometagen129_FD_203168 | JGI IMG/M metagenome (GOLD analysis project Ga0307990, IMG submission 203168) | Marine microbial communities from Ellis Fjord, Antarctic Ocean - #129 | ecosystem: Environmental > Aquatic > Marine > Unclassified | place: Southern Ocean | collected 2014-10-08
TATCCTTGTTTGTAGTGCAGTACAGGAAAGGAACTGCGTAAAAATAAAAGAGAGCTCAGCCTAATATTTTAAAAATCTGTTTAAATCTGTATTCCTTTGTGGAAAACCAAATTTTTTTAAGTGGAAAGTTTGAGTAGTGTAGATTGAATGGTATTGCCATTGTTTATTAACATATACTTTTAGCCATACATTACAACCTGAATTACTAACTCTCATTCCTAGAATATTATCCTTGTATCGTGTTTTTAACTCTTTGCCCTCAAAAAATTTTTCAATCTCTTTCATAAACTCCTCATATTTTTTTACGGATTCTGCTGAATGCCCGAAAGGGACAGCAGGAGAACGTTTGCAAATATCCAACTTTAATTTCATATTTTTTCCTTTCTTTTTTTAATTTAATAATAAAAAAAATTTAATTAATATCCTTTTTTTAAAAATCTGATCGCAATTTGTTTTATTCCGGTTATTTTGTATATTCTTTCCGGATTTAGAAAAAACAAGCAATAAACACCTATGGCACTATTTAATTTTCCGAAAAATATTACCTTACGATTTTTATGTTCAAAAACATCGTTTGGTTTTGCCCGGTTATTTGCTAATTTTTGTATTTCAGTTTCCATATTTTATTTTTCCTCCTTTCCATCTTTTCTAGTCACATTAAAATTTTGCTTTTTCAGCAATCCATCGGTGCTGTTAATTTCATCGATTGGCTCCATGTCGTATAGATCAGATCCTAACCCGTCTCTATTTCCGATAATACAAAAAACGCCACCATTTTTCTTGTTTTTTAGACCTTCCAAATTTGAGCTTAAAAATGTAATATTTCTGCTTATATTTTGTACCAAATAAACGTTTCTACCGTGATCAATTTCATGTCTAACAACGTTATTGACAAGTTGATTTATAAATTGTTTGGAATTTCCAAACAATAACTCTTTTGTTGTTCTCATAGTTTTTATTCCTTTCTTTTGTTAATTTAATAATTAAAAAAATTTAATTAAATCCCTGCTTAGGGGACGGTGCAGGGATAGAACCGTTTTATTCGAGATAACTTATTTCTACATATCCTTTCGGTATAGACATATCTTCCTCAGATGTATATAGTTCGTCGATAAGTACAAATTTTTGTTTTCTGTTCATCCAGTCTCTGTCATCGTCTCCGTAGCCGAATGTTTTTGTATCCAGATTAAAGAAGATTTCTTCTTTTTCGGCTAATGTCGAAAGTAATACCCCTTTCGGGAAGTTAGTATCTTTAATGAAAATGTCTTTTAATATTTTTGTTACTTTTTTTTTCTTCATTGTTTATTCCTTTCTTTTTTAAATTTAATAATAAAAAAAATTGAATTAAATCCCTGCTTACGGTGCGGTGCAGGGATGAACCGCTTTTTTTATTTTGACCGGTTACTTATTTTTTCAGCGTCATATTTTTAGTTTTCATTATTTTATTTCCTTTATAGATTAATCAATTTTTTTACTTGTTATATCCATTATTATGGATTCTGTCATTGGAAATGTAAGAAATGTGTATGGGGATGTTTTTTGGTCTGTTACGACTAAAAAATTTTTTTTATCTATAGTGGGTGTAAAACCAAAAAATTCCATAGTGGGATAAAAATCTGAAAATTCCATATCAATTTCTGTATTGGGTTCAAAAAGTAATTTTAAGATAACTATTTCATTTTTAAAATATTTTGTTTTTTCAGGTATTTTTGATATTACTGTAATTTGTGGAACAGTATTAACGGTCAGAGTTATTTCATTTTCTGTTGTTTTTTTAAGAGCTATATCGATTTTTAATAGACTTTCATTCATGAACGCAATCGCTTCTGCATCCAGATAAGAGTTATCAATATTAATACGATCATAAAAATGGTTAATTCCTTTTTTATAGAATAATAAAGCTTCGAGTAAATCAGGACAAGTGGAGGTAAGTTTTTCAGAAGATTTAATACTTTCATTTTCTTTTATGAGTTGTAACCTGCCAATCAACCTGAAAAATGGATACAAATGTTTAATCGGGGTCTCTTTGATTATCCTGACTTCACAGTAATTCTCAGCACCTAAAATTTTAATTGAATCGTTTTTCATTTTTGTGTTTAATCTGCTTGTATTTAGTGCTAATTCTAATTCTGATTTTGATAAGTTTTCTAAAAACAATGATTCTGTCTTCTTGTTTTTCATTTTTTATTCCTTTCTTTTATTAGTTAATAATAGATTTAATTATGTTTCACGTGAAACACTGTGTAATAATGTTTCACTTTTTAATACAAATATACAACATCTATTTACATTTATGCAAGTTTTATTTATTTATTTTAAGAAAGTTATGAACAATTTCATTTTTATTTTGTTAATATTTTGAATATTTTGATTTTTCGTAAAAGGTGTGTCGGCTTCTGTGCGGTGGAGCATAGAAGTTAATGGCTAAGCGAAGAGAATTGTAAAAAAAAAATTAACAATACAAGGCAATGGCTTTTTGCGTTGGCTTTGTATTTTTTTTTTACGAATAGAGTTTTTGCTTTTTGAGGCAAAAACGAATGTCAATGTGTTAGGTCTGAATGATGTTGATGGGGATAAAATAATGATAAACGTGGCAAGTCATAAAAGGGCGTGGAGTAGCAGGTATGGCTTTATGTCTTGCAGATTTAACAACAAAAGAATAGAAAAAATATTTTGAAACTTTTTCGCTTTTTTTTTGTTTTAAAAAAAGCGAAAAATTTTAAAATAAATTTAGATGTTTTTTTTTATTGTTTTGTTGGTTGATAGCATAACGATTGTGAATATTTTAATTTCAGGAATAAACAATTATGCTGTCATCAAGTTTTAACGTCATCTGTTTTGGTTGCTTTGATTTAATAAAAGTAATTTTATTTTTTTTTGGATCATTTAGGAATGTCTCAAAAGTACTGATAAGCCAATTGCAATCTCTTTGATTGAGGGTATTTCTTTTTATTTTTGCAGCCATGTTTTTTTCAGATTTGTTCTACTGTTTTATATTTTACTCTTCCAGTTATATTTATTGTTTTTTTAAAAAAGTGATATTATGGCATTCGTATATCTCTTGAATGGTTAAAATGTCGTCTTTGCTTTTATAAAGGTCGTTATAAAGAGATGTGTAATGTTCGTGTAGTGTATGGTATAAAGTAGTTGCATATTTTTTAAAAGTTTGCCATACAGGGAAGATATATATCTCAAAAAAATCTTCCTGAATTAATTTTATAAATTTTTTTGTTTTGGTGATGTTATGAAGTAGTCTTGTAGTTGAATCATCTAATGCAGTGCAATAATTGTGTAATGATTTTAAGTCATCACTTTGTCCGTGGACTCTGCCGTTGATAAGTTTTTTTTCCAGTTCTGTTTTTTTTTCTAACAGTGATTTTTTTAGAGATTCATATTTTTGCAGGTCATCTTTTTTTTCTTGTATTTGTTTTTTTGTGTTATCATCCCACTCATTTTTTATAAAATTTATTGCTGTAACTATTTTTTCAGCAAGTTCTCTTATTTTTGCAACTGTTTTTTGGTGTTGACGTTCGTATGGGCTGGTCTTACTCATTTCTTTTGCCATGTATCCTATGATTGATTTAACCTTTTTTATATTTTTAATGTCTGTTGAATTTGGATTTTCAAAATTGTCTTTTTTATCATTTAATATCCGCGTGAGCATTGAGCTTGGATATGTTTTTTTACGTCTTTTTCTCAAATATTCGATAAAGTTCGTTAAATGCTTTTTTTTATTTTCTGTCAGATTTTTATTTTGAAAAATTGATTTTTGTATTGCTGTTAGCCGATATAGCTGTTTGGATATTATTTTGTCCGGTAACAAGTATTTTAGCACTTTCAATTCATTGGAATAATTTTTATATCTTTTTTTTTGGTATTTTTCTATATACCCGTGTTTTTTTTGGTATTTGTTCCAAAGGTCTCTGAGGTTTTTGTATTCTATAAATTTGTCAATTATTAGATGAAAGTGCGTATTGTTTGTTTGAGATTGCCTTTCAGCTTTCCAGACGTAGTTTTTTACTTTGTATAGAAGTTGTAGTTCTTGAATGTATGGCTCTAGCATATATCTTTTAATAAACAAATCATTGTGTTCTGTGTGGTCCTGATGTCCTGATAGTGTTAAAGTTAAAAAAGCCATGTAGTGTTCATTTTTTCTGTTGTTTTTAATACATTCAATATTTTCATGATAAACTGAATTATACCATAATTCTAATAAGTTTCTCATTTTTTTCTGTGCTTTATAAGATAAATATCCGTGGGGCTTACATTCAGTAAGATTAATAAGAGATTCTTCTCTTACGACAGGATTATCAGACCGGTGTCTTGGATTTGCAAGGATAATCATGTTGTTACGAACTGTGTAATATGTGTCCTCGTCTATTCTCATTTTTTATGTTAATATTCTTTTTTTAAAAATCTGATGGCGATTCGTTTTGGGGAAAATGGTTTACTTATGGAACAAGGTTTTCCTGATATCATTCTGCAGAATGGATATATAAGATAAACCAATTAAGCATCAGATTTTTTATTTTGTTTAGAAAGAATAGTTATTTCACTATTTTTTAATTTGTTTTCTGTTTGAATTACTTTGTCTATGGAGGTTGTCTGGATTAGAGTTAATATTTTAAGAAAAATTATATTACTTTTTTTTTGTAATATATCCGGGGGAATTATGATGTTTACTTTTTTGGTTTTGCCAAACCAATTTCTATTTGTTGAGAGGTTACAGAATAGTTTAGTTATATCGTCTGCTACCTTTGTTATTTCTTTTGCTGTGTCTATTGTAACAGCTTGTTCGTAATGTTTTTTTCTGTCAAGTAATATCATATAGTTGATCAATGCTTTAATGTTTGCAACGCCTTTGTTGACGGTTGTGAAGCCATTGCAGGCATTAACGAAAGTATCTTCTATATATAAGTTTGCGTCATTCTTATTTTTTATTTTTTCTCTTATTTTATCAGCCTCTGTTTGAGGAATTATAGAGATTGTTTTTGTTTGCATAGTTATTGTGTTTGTTTATTATGATTGTTTAATTTTTTTTTAACCTTTTTTAAAATTGCTTGGATAACAGGAAGAGGGTATACAGATTTAATATAGATAACAGGTGTTTTTTGCAGGGGTTGCATTTCTTGAGTTTCTACGCGGTAGGCATAGCTTTTATAGTATAGCCAGTCTTGTGATATTTTAGTTTTCATTATTTTTTTTTTGGGTTTCTGAGGCATTTTGTAAAGTTGATTTAAAGTTGATTTTCATTGATTTACGTTTTTAGTCAATTTGTAGTCAATGGTCGGTATTTTTCTGCTGGTGGTGTGGGTTTGCTTTCTATCTTGAAGGTTGGCGGAAAGTTGATTTAAAGTTGATTTAAAGTTGACACTGTATATGTTATTGTTACGAGGTATATAGTTGTTGTTTTTTCGCAGTTCATTTATTTTTTCTTTAATATTTTGAAATTCTTTTGTTAAATTTTGATTATAGTATATTTTTTTTTGTGTGGTTATAAGATGTTGGTTGCCTTTTTGTTTTGTGATTATCTTTATTATTACATTTTCATAGTCATAAGATGGCACAACAAGAAGGTATATGAAAGGATTTTGTAAGGTTGATATTTCTTTTTTTAAAGATGCTATTTTATGTAGGAAGTTTCTCATTTTTTAGTTTATTTTTTTTAGATGTGAATCTTTATATTTAGCATTAATGTTTATTTCAAAGTCTTTGAATAGTTCTTCGCCAAGGTGGTATTGTGATAATAAAAGAATTAACAGGTACTTTGTTTTTTTGATAAGAATATTAGCGTTTTTTGTGTCTTTATCGTGTAGTTTTTCCCAGTCCTTATCAAGTTTTTTTTGATTTATACATTTGTTGTGAGAGAATATCCATTGACAGTAGGCATTGACAAAGTCTTTTATTATTATTTTTTCTTTTTTAAGATTTATCATTTTGTATATATATATATATATAAAAAAGCCCTGCCTAATCCATTGTCAAATCACAAGTGTTAAATCATATAACATGACGTGAGCGGTTGGCTCAGAGTAGTGGCAGGGCTTGTTGTTGTTTTTGTTGTTCATGTTATTTTTTTTTATGATTTAACGTTGCAATAATAAAAAAAGTTTTTTTAATAACAATGACAAAAATCATTTTATTTTGTTTTTTTTTCAGAATGTTGTTTGATTGTTAATAAAGAGGTTAAAGTAAAGCATTAGGTAGCTTCTGTTAAAGCGTTAAAATTTAGGTAGTTATATTTTATGTAAGGAAAGGAAAAAAAAGTTATGAACAATTTTGATAATTGTTAATTGTTGATTGTTAATTGTTAATTGAAAAAGGTTAGATTTTTTTTATTGTGTCTTTCATAATTGCGAGAAGTTTGGAGCGGGTGATGTTATTTTGATTAAGGATTGTTTTTTTTATACGGATTAGGTTCAGGACGTCTTCTTTATTATACTGTATTATCATTTTGCGAAATTCAGGTTTGAACCAGTCTGAGTAAATTGTCCAGATATTATTTTTATATTTTTTTACGGACCGTGGAATATCGTAATATTTTTCCAGTTCGCATAATTTATAAGATGTAAAGGAAGGGTCTATACGTTTAAAAGCGGTAAGCAGGTTAATACAGGTATATTTTTTTCTTATGCTGATGTCAAAATTCTTTTCGGTCATGGCGATGTCAGGTCCGTAAAAATAAATATTACCTGTTACAGGCGCTAGCATTTCTTTGATATATTTTATATTTAATTTATAGCCGTATAAAGGAATAAAAGTTTTGATTGAATAAGCGTAGCCGAACAGGAATATTTTTTGTTTTCTATTCCATTCAAGATCTATATACAGGTCTGTTATATTACCGTGTAAGGAATAATCGGGGAGTGGGTATTTCATTTATTATTGTTTAAGTTTTCTGTCTGTTATTATATATATATTTTTTTTAGAGCTGTAAACTCCTATTGCCCATTCTTCGTTATTATCAACAGAGATATTTGTTATGCAATGTGTTGTTGCTATATTTATTTTTTCGTTAAGGTCGTAATCGTATTCCCAGCGAGATGTAGTAAAATTCCAGTGGTCTGATATTCTAATACATTTATTAGGTGTGTGTGACCATGTTTTATATCTTTTTGCTGGGTTTATTACATTATCAAAAATGTAATAAGAATGTCCGTATGGACTTTGTGAGACGTGTTTTGCGTTCATAATAAGTTTTTTGCCTATTATGTTGGGTGGCAGGGATTTCCCTGTTTTCAGGTCTTGTTGTTTTTCTAACCATTCAAGCTTCAGGTCTTGTTTTTTTTTTAACCATTCAAGAGTTTTTTTTTCATCTTCTCTTTCTTCTCTTAATTTTTTTTTTTCGTTGTATGCTTCTTGTTCATCAGGGTCTTGCATTCTTTCAGCAAAGGCACGTGCTTGTGCTTTTGTCGGTCTCCAGTGGTAGTTGTAGCCAATTCCATATATTCCAGGATAGTCATGTTTTTTGGGAAACCGTCGTTTTATTTTGAACAGGCAGATTGTGGTACATTGGGAGCCGATGTCTCTGAACAGATTGTGTACTGCGTGTTCGGTGGCTCCTGATGTAACTATATCATCAACGAATAAGATTTTTTTGTTTGTTATTTCATTCATATTGAAATCGAGTTTTTGAAGATATATATTTTTTACGTTATCGATTCGTTGTTTCAAGGTAAGATTTTTATTTTCTTTGGAATTATATGAAGTGCTGATGTTATATGCTATAGGTATTTGGAGATATTTACTTATATATATTGCTATGAGATAAGGGAGGGTTCCATCCATTGGAGCGATGCAATCATATTGTCTAAGTTGGTGGTAGTGTTTTGGTAAGATTTTTTTAACAAGATAATTAATAAGAGCAAACATTTTTTCAGTGTTATTATTTTCTTTAGCATTTTTAAAGTAGAGATAGATTTTAGATTGTGTGTATATGTTTCCAATTTTGTACATTTTATTTTTTGTTTTTAATTAGATTGTATATTTTAATTGTTATGTATATGCTTGTTAGTGCAGTAACTAATACAGACAGTATTATTTCTATATTTGCCAAGTTAATAATTAATAATGATGTTGATGATGTAAGTAATATTTTTATGTCTGTAGATGTTATCATTTTTTTATGTTGGTTTAAATTTCTTATGTTTTGTTTTTTTGGCAAATACAGGTATTTTTTTTTGTTCTGGTTGAGGTGGTGCTTGTGTCCTTTTTACGTTCAGGATGTTATTTTGTTTCGTATTGAAATATTCATCATTCAAGAGCTTGGTCTGATAAGGATCTAAGAATATTGATTTTTGAAATATTCCTGTGTCTACGAGGAGGTCGAACTCGTGCTTTTTTCGTGCCATGCAATACCGAGGTATTTTATTTTTTTTGCAGAATATGCATATAAAGATGTCAGCCATATTTTTTTTCAGGAATATTTTGTTGTTAAAGTTTAGATTTTTTATTGCGTCGGTATGAAAACACATTACGCCAGTTCCAACGTAATCGACTTGCGTATCTTCTGATAATTCTTTAACATCAATTGGGAACGTGTATCGGTCACGTCTGAATGAGTTAATGTTGCCTTTGTCATTTAATTTGAATATTGAACCGTAAAAGCTTGCGAAACAATTACGTCTGTGGTTATTACATGTGTCAGTTAATCGTTTTACGTAGTCAGGCATGACGGCTATGTCATCGTCTAATGTAAGATTAAAACCAGTGTTTGCAATACTATAAAATTTTCCGTTATCGCCTCTATCCCCACCGTTTGCCTGAGAAGTGTAGACGGTTATTTTTTTTTCATTCAGGAAACTGGGAATATGAGTATATTCATTAAGATATACGTTGATATAATTGACTTGTTTATAGATTGAATTGATGACTTTTTCTAAAAAGAGTTCCCGGCTCGGTATAGAAGCAATACTCACTGTAGTTGTATTATCTATGTAAGGTCTATATTTTAGTCCGTTTTGTATCTCATTCTGTATTGTGTTGACGTAATTCATTCGTTTTTTTATTCCGTATATTTTAGTGAGGTGTTGTGAGTAGTTTTCAACGTTCATTATTATATTGATGCTGTCTATTACATAAGAGGATTTTTGTCCGTATTGGTTGACAATACGCTCTAATAAGTCTGTGTCGGCTCCAAATCTGACATTATCATAATAGCCTAGTTTTTCGAAGCATTCTCTTTTAACCATGCCGTAGCCATTAGAGGGTCCTTTGTATGATCCTTTTTGGTAGTTAGAGCCAACAATTTTTATATTGTCATCCTGTAATACACGTACAAGTTTTTTGAGTGTTTCAGGCGTGAGTGTGTCATCAGCTCCTACGTGAAAGAAATAATCCCAGTCATCATTTTTCAATTCTTGTTTTAGGATTTCGTTTAGAGCTATATATACGCCTTTATTATACATAGTGTTTGATAGCTTTATTTTTTGGGGGTTGTCTGTTGTTTTGATGGCTTTCAGGATTTCTTTCAGGATTGGATATGTTCTGTCTGTTGAAGCATCATCATAAAGAAATATTCGGAAGTTCTGATAACTTTGATTTATTAAAGAGTTTATTGTTTCGATGATTGTATTTTCAGCATTGTAGCAAGATATTGCTATTAGGACCTTGGCAGTTGCTGTGGCAGTGGCAGTATTTATTTTTTTTTCATATATACAAAAATTAGAGAGGGATGTATTTTTAGGGTCTGATATTTCAGCGTTTATATATGGATATGGATTTTTTTCGTGTAGTAATAGTTTCCATTCAGGAACGTTGTTTTTAATCCAGTTGTGAAAGTTGCGATGTCGCATGTGAGGAGGTTGTGGAACTTCCTGAACATCAGTATTGCTTGAGTATATTATAACATATTTTTTTGAGGCATTGAAAAGACGTGTCATATACGTATTATATACGTCATCTTCTGTTAAATGAAATATAACATCACAGGACAGGGTGATGTCTGCGGTCTCGTTGTTGTAGTCGTATAAAAGTTTAAATTGTTTTGTTTTGTCATTTTCAAAAATGTCTTTGCATTTTTTAATAATAAATGAACTTATATCGAAGCCAATATAAGAGGGTATATTTAAGAGTTTTAGTTGATTTCCATCACCGCAGCCAAAGTCGATGACAGAGTTTAAGTTTTTTTTTTTGATGAAGTTGTTAATAAAAGCGGCTTTATAAGTTGATAGTATTCCGTATGAGCCGTAGCCACTGTTTCCTTTTTGGGCGTATCTGTCGAGCCAGAAGTTTTTAGAGTTGAACATTTTTCTTTTTCTTTTTTAGAGTGTATAATACTAACAAAATAATTGCGGGGGCGAAGACAGACAGCCATGAGGTAGATTGTTTGTCATTTAAAATTTTATATATTTTATCTTTTAGGGTCTTGAGTTTTTCTGTGTAGGTCCAGCAAGCCGGGGTTTTTTTTTTGTGGTCATTATCTGCGTGTATATGTTTAGCGTATAGTCCTATTCTTCTGAAGCCGGCTTTGATTAATGATGATAGAATAAGGACGTAGTTTAGAGGAGTTACAGCAATGTCGACGGCTTTGCCTGTGAGGTGTGCTGAATCAGATACGCCATTGACTTTTGTGTTGTGAGCTTTTGATCGAAATCCTGATGTTATAACAAAAGGTGTTTTGGACAGTGTCCTTGCTTTTTGGAGTAAGTTGAGTGTTGACGATTGCATAAGGTCACCTGAGTTGGTGTAGTCAGGCGAGTCAAATTCAGAGCGTTGGAAGTTTTCATATTTGGACCAGTTGAGCATATTTATAATCTTTTGGATATTTTTTGCGTGAATTGCTGCTGCTGGACAATGTTATAAGCAGTATAGATGCCTATTGCTATAAGTCCGTATTTTATTAGTTTACTTGATGTTGAGAAAAAGCCAGCTGTCTGTCCTGTCCTGTATGCTTTATCAATTTGTTTTTCAAGATTTTTTGTTATGATAAGACGTTGCTGTTCGGGCAGGTTATCAAGTATATTTTTTAGGTTTTTTGAAATTTGAAGGTCGCGTGTGCTTTCGTCATATTTAGGTCTGAAAATATAATAGGTCATAAGGGTTGCTGTTATACCAACTGCTGCGCCGGTTGCAGCTGCGATGAATATTGGAGCCACACCCATACCGGTTGCGATGTTCTGAACAGTCAGCCATGTTTGAAGTTTTAGGAAGGTTTTGTCCAGCCATTTTTTTGTTCTTAGGGCGGGTGATTCGCGGAGCATTAGTTGACGTTCGTTATAGCGTTGAGTTAATTGTAATATAGTCTTGTCTATATCGTAAGTATCTATTCCGTTTTTTCTGCAATTATGTGCTATAGCCATTGCGGTTATTAATCGCTGATATATAATAACATCGTTGTCGATTAACTGTCTGAGCATTTTTTTTGTTGAGCTGGCGGAGATGACGGTTTTATTTTCTTTGTAATTAATATACGGGGCAGATACCCATGCGGTCTGTCTGTTTCCGATTGTTTTATATAGTCGCAATAAATACCATGTATTACCGTCTGCTTTATAACGGTAGTATGCTTTTATATAGCCAGTAGGTTCGTTTTTTGAGCAGGTCTTTATGATTGTGTATTTTGTTCCTGGTCCGGAACGGAGATTTATGTCTGTGTTGGCAATAGCCAAGTTATTGGTATAATACTTACTTGTTAATATGTCTTCTTGCTTTAGTGCCATTTTTTTTATTTTATTCTCTTGCGGAGTTCTTTAAGGGCTTCGTGTTTTAAGATATCATTTTCGACTAACTTTGCTATAAGCGTTAGGTCATTGTCATTAAGTTGTTCGTCAATTATCTGTATAAGTATTGCACGTGCTGATGAAAATTTTAGCCATGTAAATTTTTCGTCTGTGGCTTTTTCTATTTTAAGAAACTTTAGTGCCATTTTTTTTATTTTTTCTCTTTTTCTTTTTGTGTCTTTTTTACAAGCAGATTTTTTATAGCTTCAAAGAGTTTATTGATTTCTTGTTCAGATTTTACATTTTCATATATATATGTTGCAAGACGTTCTGTAGCTTCTTGTCTGTTGTCGGCAGGTTCGTTATTGGTCTTGTCAGTGTTATCAGGTATGTTACCTAAACTTGTTTTTTCGCCTGTCAGGGCGTCATATATTTTTAGTAATGACTTTGTAAGTCCTTTTTCCACGATAGTGGATTCTTTGTCTATGATTTTGGTTTTGTCAGATAAATCTTGTTCGCGCCTTATAAGATCTTTTGTTTTATAGTCAATCTCAAATTCTTTTTTTAAGTTTTCGAGTTTTTGGTCTATATACTGTTTAGGCAACATTCCGAGTGGATAACCTCTATTTTCGGTGTCTTGTATATTATCTTTTTTGATGTTGTTGTTTATAGAGAAAATATAATCGAAGCGGGATGTTTCAGTATTAGCTTTTCTATCTTTTTTGATAGTTATATAAAAATTTTTTTTTCCAGTGTCAAACTGGTTTTTATAGTTGCTGATAATGAACTTCAATTTATCACAGCTTGCTTTTATTTTTTGTTCAATTGATTTTGTTTTATCAGATTCAGAATCGTTAAAATCGCATGGGTTATGGGCTCGCTGTCCGCCAATATCAAAGTAAAGTATCCAAAAGGGAGCTTTATTATCTTTAATTTTTTGTATGATACCGTCGAGAGTAAGATTATACATGTCTTTAGTTTTTAGGAGTTAATACCAATAAGTTTATGGTGATAAGATTCATTTTGTCAAATATGTTAGCAACGGGAATAGTGATGTTTAAGGATGTTGAAGCAAGTGTCAATTTTGTTGCTGTGGCAGTAAACATATATAGTCTAGATAACTGTGTTATGAGAAAATCAAATTTTACATTTTCATGAGCTTTACAATGACCTTCTTTAGATTTTAGATTAATTAATGTTTTGCTAGCATCAAGCGCTGTGGAAAGGTCTGTTATACTGCCTGTAATGATTATTTCTTTTATAAGCCATAATTTTCTGTTAGATATTTTATAAGTCGCGGGAGCAGGTGTAGCGGCAGGTGTTTGGTTTGACAGGAACAATGTTTTTGGGTGTATATAATAGTCATCTATATTTTTATTAAAGACACGGAGTTTACCTCGCATTGTTTCGTATTCAGGATTGAGATTTGGCATGATGCGTTTTTTTTTTAATTTTTAGGTTTTGTAATTAGGATGTTTTTAGCTCAGTTTTTTTTTGTTCGTCTTTGCCTAATAGGAGGACAATATCAAGATACTGATAAGGATCTGCGGTTGTGGGTTGTTCGAATTCGAAATAGATACTTTTTTGTTTAATATTGAATTTGAACGGGAATATTGTTTGAAGTAAGTTGGTACTCGCTGGTTTTTCGAACAGACGTGTGTTGCTGTTGTCTAGTATTAATTCATTAGAAAATGAGCGTATTTCGATGTAGCAGGGGTTATGTTTTATTTTGTAGTATATAAGCGAAGCACCTTCAGTTATTTTCAATTTTCTTATCCAGATGCCTTTAATTTTCTGATATTCGGAATTTAGGTTGTAAGTCTGTGTTTGGAGGCTTGCGGATGTTATTTGTATAAGCCAGTTTTGAAACTGGTAGGGTTCTATTTTATTTGCTGTATTATCAAGTTCAAGGACAACATCGTAGGTTACGTCTGCCAGTAGTGGCTTTGCTATTTCAAAGTTAAGATTAATGTTTTGGTTGAATACGTCAAAATTGACGGGAAGGAAGATTGGCCATAACGGCATGGTTAAGGCTTGTGTAAAAAAATGAACAGGGACGGGAGCTATTACAAGACCTGTATTTTTTGTTATAGATATTGTCATAATATCCACGTCATCTGGACTTATTCTTGGACTACTTGTCATTGGACTATTTGGACTATAAGGAACTGGCGTTTGTTCAACTTTTATTACTGCGATACCTGTGCAATATCGCATATCACCGATTACCTGTACGTTTTTAATGATGGAACCGGTATCATCTCTTGAGAATGATACAGGAACGGATTGATATCTTTTCATTTTATATATTTTTTAATAAATATTTTTTTTTAATAAAAGCGGATGTTTTTTAAATTAAAGAGTGTCTAAAAAAGTCGATTTTTAAAAATTTTTAATTTAAAAGAAAACTTATTAATTACTGTTCGTTTTCATAATCATCAGGATCATCGTCATCGTCATCATCATTAGAATATGTGTCGTCATCTTCTGTGTCGTCATCTTCTGTGTCGTCATCTTCTGTGTTGTCGTCGTTTAATCCTTGTGTTCCTTTTTGTGCAGCTTCGGCTTCTGCTTCAGCTTCTTTAGCGATACGGTCTAATTCAGCGTTTATGTCAAAGTCATCATCTCCAGTTCCTAATGGTCCTGACAGTCCAATTTTGTCGCGGGTGTCTTCGGGAATAAAAGTCATTGCTGAGTCCTCTCCGCCGGAAATTGCTAAGCCGAGCGCTATGGGCTTGAGGAATTTTGAGTTCGAGTTGGTTGGTTCGAGCAGTCCATGAGCCAGTGTTCCGACAACGAATTTTATAGGACCTATAATTTTCTGGAATTTTTCAGGGATGGTTCCTTTTTCTACGAGTTTGTTAGTTATGCCTTTTGATCCTAAAAAACTGACGGTTGTTATTCCTGAGTCAACTACAGAAGATAAGAGTGCTTTTTGCATCTTTGTTTTATTTACAAACATTTTTTTTGCCATTTTTTTTTGTTTTTTAATAATGTTAATTAAATGATTTATTTATTTATATTTTTTATTTACTATTTTTCTATTTTATTTTTTCGTTAAAAGTATTAGACCTACTGCGGCTGCGGCTGCAATAAGTATTGGTGTTAGGTTTGTTCCATCTGCCGAGGCAGATTTAATGTCCATATCATCATCATCACTGCCATTGCCGTAAGCTTCCTCTGAATATTTTTCTTCAGATTTATCTTCCTGTTCTTTTTTTGTGAATGAACCAACGGTTTTTAAGAGTTTACCAAAGTTAATATTTTTGAGCCACATTACAACTTTAGTGAGAAACGGTGCTGCTGTGGCGCCTGTGGCTGCAGCTGCAAATCCAAGTCCGGATACGTTTGAAGACCTTTTACGGGAAGTGATTATGTTATATTTTTTGCCTGGGTTTGCTTTTATCCATCTTGCTTTATGATCTTTTAGTGCTTTAGCTTTCTGTGCTGCATCTACTGCTTTAGTTTTTTCGACGACTGTTGCAGGTGTCTTTTTCAATAGTTCCTGTATTCTTTTCGCTTTTTTAGAAAGCAAAGGAGCTTTTAACCATCCTTTAGAGATTTGGGTATCAAGATTTTTAGGATTGCCTCCACATTTCTCAAAAAAGGTCCTTGTTTTGTTGTATGATCCGACAGCTTTACGCCACTGGTCAAGGACTAATCCTTTTGTGTTTGCGTCGGCTTCTGAAAGGGTGCCGATGTATAATTTAGTTGCCAGTCCGAATCCGTTGAATTTTACAAGTAATAAAAAAGCATTTCGTGGAATTGCCAGGGTTACTTTTTTTATTCCTTTCCATACTTTTTTAGCTTTGTCTTTTATTTTGTCCACGACTTTAGTGGCTGCTTTGCCTATTTTCGCAAGGACTTTGCCGAACCATGATTTGCCTAGTCCGTCAATGTCGGATAGTCCCATGATTGCCTCTTCTATTATACTGTCTGCTTCTGTGAGAAAGTTTTCCATGAGATGTCCTATTTGTTCATTTTGGAAAGCAAGTCGCCCGTCAGGCAGAACCTCGTCAACATAAGGCATAATACGTTCTAGCGGGTATCTGTATACAGAGCCGTTGTATTGAAGTAATAGGTCTATCTTAGATTTTGTCTTTCGGGACTTTGTTTTTTCCCGTAGTTTAAGTAACTTTTGAGATGTTGCATCCGCTATGGCAGAGCCAAGAACTCCGTTAAGGGGTGTGTCTTCGAGTGATTGTCCTAATGTGTTTATTTTCATAATTGAATATTTTATTGTTTTTTTAACTGGATAAGTGCTAAAGAAAAATTTTTGTTCTACAGGGTCTATAAGGACTTCCGCGTCGGGTTTGCCGTCTGTGATGGTGGATTTCCCTGCTCCTACGTATATATGTGAATATCGTTTGTTGTCAAAGGATACTGTGTATAGTGTAGGTTTGTGATTCATCTCTATTAGAAGAGAAGATACCAGTATAGCGAAGTCGTCGCAGTCGATGCCTGTTTTGCGGTCATGCCAGGAACGTGCAGGAGTGCGTAATTCTTCTGTTCCCGGCGTGTCGTGATAATAGTTGATATTTCCACCTTTGTCAGTTCTTTGTAGAAAATACCATATGTTATAGCAAGATTGCAGTAATGTACGTGCCTTGAGGAATTTTGCAAGTTTTTGAACATGGTGATGTTGTTTTTTGATTATATTAATACATTCGCTGACTGTTTCAGGTATACCGCCTTGTCCTTTGCTTTGTGTAATACCACTGTAGCCGGTGATAAGGTCATCATAAGATGGTCTCAGCCGATATGTCGGTTTCATAGTATTGCCGTATTTTGTTTTTCTATACATTATTTTTCAAATAAGGGGACGGTCTGACTAATGTTTTTGTTGAATCCGTTGACTTTGATTTCACCTTTTACTATAAGAGATTCAGGATAATTGCCTTTTTTAAGTATATCATATAAAACAGAACCAGCGGCAAAATTATTTATATAAGTAGAAAAATCAATATGCGTAATAGTGTCTTTATTGATTTTTTTGTTGTAGTTACTTTTTAAAAACTTGCCGATTTCTGTGTCGCCGAGCAATATTTTTGTATTTATATTATTAATTGTTAATTTTTTGTCTGTCGGGTTTTCAATAGATAGACGAACTCGAAGTTTTGTATTTAGAAGCTGTATATTTTCAATAATAATATCTCTAAAATTAATGGTACATTGGTCAATGGTATCGCGTGTGCCTGAGCCTTTAATAAGTCGTGATATAGCCGCTACACTTGCGCCTGCTATTATTACTGAAATTAGTGTCATATTATTATTAGATTAAAAAAAAGAAAAAGAAAAAAAAAGTTTTTTATTTAGATTTTTTTGCCGGCATGCACAGTTTCTTTAAAATAGGTACTTTTTTGTTTAACGTGGAATTCGAAATTTTGTGCCGGCATGCACAGTTTCTTTAACGGGTTTTACATATCTCATCTTTGCGATAATAGATTTCTTTTTTTCGATCATTTGTTCTTGTGCTTTTATGTCTTTATAATACTGAGTCATTTTTTTTTTGTTATCAAGTTGTGTGGCGTACACTTTCGCTTCGTACTTTTCCCACGCTGCTAAATTTGCGTTAGTGCGAGGTTTAGATGGTAAATGCTTCAGTTTAGGAGTTTTAAATTTTGCCATGATATTTTTTTTTATTTTATTATTAAAATTATTAAATTTGTTGATATATATAAAAAAGGTGTTAAAAAAAACATTTACAGGGTGCCTGTTTTTTGCACCCTGTAAATATCTATATAGTTTTTTTTTGTCTATCTTTTTGATCCGATACCGTCACCGATTAATTTTGCTTCGATTATGAAATATTTTGCGGCTGGCTTTCCGGGCGCTGCAATGGTACCGACTAGATGCAGGCGGATATTGATATCGGTTCTTTCAGTTATCATCTCGGGGGCATAGAAGTTCACACCGTTTCTTGGTCCTTCAGGGTTTTTTCTGTCAGGACTTAAAACGGAGTTGACAGGGATTCGGAAGATGGAACGGTTTCCAACTAACAATTCAACTTCACCATTGTACAATGCCTTGTCTATCGCATTGGTCATCGGTGCAAGAGCAGCTGTTTTGGCTGTTATGTCAGCAGATTCGGCAACATTAAGTTCGAGACGTTGTAACATCATATTGACAAAATCAGGGAGCTTGCCTTTTTCTAGGTTAGTGATTCCGGAGTCGCGGTCGATTTTAGTTTCAATCAAGTCAATCATTCCTGATTTGCTTGATATATCTCTTCGGATATAGAAGATTTGGTCTTTGAATTTTAGATTACCGGTGGTCATGGCTTTTTGAGTGTCAAGATCTAATTGTTTGCGCTTTGCAAAAATAAGGGTTTGTCCTTTAGTCGTTGTTTGTCGCACACGTTTGACTATTTCTGATCTTTTAACGCGGGCTATTTTTTTATTGAATATGGGAGTTATTCTTCTTTTTAGCTGTGTTTTCCTTCCTCTCCAGTCAGCTGTGAGTCCTTCAAGTTCTTCTTCTGATATTTCGATGTCGTCAATAACGTCACCGTCGATACCTGTTAAGCAGTTGATGTCTAATTCTTGTGTGTTCATTTTTTTATATTATTTAGTTTAATTTATATTAATTATGACGAATGTCCGAGATTGATTATATTAACATGTTATTTTCTTTCATATAGCAATAGCAGGTCTGGCAATATACATCTGCTGATGTCTCTGTCATTTGAGGCTTGCCAAGTGCGAATAACATATTAACGAGCATTAGTGAGGCGGTTTTTATAAGCAACATGTTTCGTTGCTTGTTTGTTAATGTTTTTAGATGTTCTATATACATTTGAATAATTAAAAATTTGCGTAAAATATTGTCATGTCCTACGGGTATATTGCTTACCTGTTCAGGAAGTAAGGTATTGGCGGCTTCTATAAAAGAGTTAATGAGTGTGTCGAGGATATGCTGCCATTTTTCAAGAGAAAAAAATAATTTTGTTTTGTAATTTTTTTCTGTTAATCTAGTTTTCTTGTATTCACTGTATCTTTTCATTTCCTGTAAGAAAGAAATTATCGGAATTATAAAGTCATTGGAAAATTTGCGAAGTGTGAAAAACAATGATATTAGGAAAATTATTATTCTTTTCATATCGTTTTTGTTACAGTTATTGACGAAATATGACACAAAAATAATACAAAGAAATTAAATACGGTTGGATAGTTCAGATAAAAGAAGGTAAAAGAGCGCAGGAGAAGGATAGTGTTATAAGATTAAAGAGCGTGTGTTCGTTTTTTTTATTTATTTTGATTTTACTTAAAGAAAAAGACGTTTTAAAAAGGTTTCCCTATAAGACGGAAGATTATTTTGAGCTGGTTGATAGTGAAACATCTGCCTTTGTATTCACCGATTATTTGCCAGTGTGGTTCGAGCCATTTGTTTAATGTTTTTGTGCTTATGTCATATTTTACAGACAGTTGTGACTTATTGATTGGTTTTATTTTCATTTTTTTTTTTTTTTTAGTTTAGCTACAAAAATAATTAAAAATAATGAATAAAAGATTTTTTATGTTATTTTTTTCTGTATTTTTGCGTGGTTAATAGATTTAATTGAATTAATAAATGAACAAAAAAAACCTCAATTGTGCGAGGTTTTTTTTGTTTGGTGGTGGGGTCTGGGGGTGGTTAGCGTTTTATCCTTTTTTATTTTTAGACAGATTTTCTTTTAATGTTCTGGATATAAAACAGGATATGTAATTGCTTATGGTTCTGTTTTCAGCCAGTGCCTGCATTTTTAAATTTGAAAGATCTATATAATCCATATATATTGTTACTCTTTTTTTTTTCATAGTTTTATTTTTTAGTTATATTAGTGAATAAATTTAATTGAATAATATCCTTGTTTGTAGTGCAGTACAGGAAAGTAACTGCGTAAACATAAAAGAGAGCTCTAATATTTTAAAAATCTGTTTAAATCTGTATTCCTTTGTGGAAAGCAAATTTTTTTTAAGTGGAAATTTTGAGCAGTGTAGATTGAATGGTATTGCCATTGTTTATTAACATATACTTTTAGCCAAACGTTACAACCTGAATTACTGACTCTCATTCCTTGAATATTATTATTGTATCTTGGTTTTAACTCTTTGCCCTCAAAAAATTTTTCAATCTCTTTCATAAACTCCTCATATTTTTTTACGGATTCTGCTGAATGCCCGAAAGGGACAGCAGGAGAACGTTTGCAAATATCCAACTTTAATTTC
>Ga0307990_1001466_pt1 | contig 19848 bp, 16 predicted proteins | sample EllFjometagen129_FD_203168 | JGI IMG/M metagenome (GOLD analysis project Ga0307990, IMG submission 203168) | Marine microbial communities from Ellis Fjord, Antarctic Ocean - #129 | ecosystem: Environmental > Aquatic > Marine > Unclassified | place: Southern Ocean | collected 2014-10-08
AGAAATGGTAGCCCCCGGTGTTATCGACCGGCAACCCGTTAATGAGCCCATGTATACGGGTATCAAGGCCATCGACGCCATGACGCCCATAGGAAGAGGACAGCGGGAACTTATTATCGGAGACAGGCAGATAGGAAAAACGGCCATATGCATCGATGCCATTCTGAGGCAGAAGGATACGGGGGTTAAATGTATCTATGTAGCCATCGGCCAGAAAAAATCTACGGTTGCCCAGGTGGTCGAGGTGTTGAGAAAACATGACGCCATGGATTATACATGCGTTGTTTCCGCATGTGCCAGCGATCCCGGCACCCTTCAGTACATCTCTGCCTTTGCGGGATGCACTATCGGTGAATATTTCAGAGACAAGGGTGAAGACGCTCTTATTCTTTATGACGATTTGTCAAAGCAGGCCGTGGCCTATCGCCAGATATCACTTCTCCTGAGAAGGCCCCCCGGCCGCGAAGCCTATCCGGGAGATATCTTTTATAACCATTCGAGATTGCTGGAGAGGGCTGCCAGAATGAACGACAAACTGGGAGGGGGCTCTCTGACGGCACTTCCCATCATTGAAACGCAGGCGGGAGACGTTTCAGCATTTATTCCCACCAATGTTATATCCATTACCGATGGCCAGGTCTATCTTGAACCAAACCTTTTCTACTCCGGTGTGAGACCTGCCATCAACGTAGGACTCTCCGTTTCCCGGGTCGGCGGCGCTGCCCAGGTGAAGGCAATGAAACAGGTTGCGGGAACCCTGAAACTTGATCTGGCTCAGTACAGGGAACTGGCCGCCTTTGCCCAATTCGGAAGTGACCTCGACAAGGCGACGCAGGCACAGTTGAACAGGGGAATCAGGCTCGTTGAATTGTTGAAACAACCGCAGTACAGGCCCATGTCTCTGCCGGAGGAAGTACTTGTTCTTTTTGCCGGTGTCAGGGGATTCGTAGATAAATATCCAGTGGAGCGCTTAAAAGATTATGAAGTTCAGCTCCTCAGTTTTGTCGGGAGTAAATACCCCGATCTGATGAAAGAGATAGATGAGAAGCAGGAAATAACGAGCGATCTGGATAAGAAGATGAAGGACACATTGACCGAATTTGATTCTGTCTTCGGTACCGAGTAAGCGGATCACAGAGGGAGTTTGTAAATGGGCGCGGCATTAAGCGACATAAAGAGGAAAGTCAAAGCTGTAGAGAAGACAAAGCAGATTACCAAGGCAATGAATATGGTAGCTGCCGCGAAGCTTAAATCTGCTCAATTGAAAATGGAAAACTTCAGGCCTTATGCAATGCAGCTCCGTAAAGTGATGGAAGACCTTTCCCAGAGAGTGGATACGAGGGTACACCCACTCCTTTCCGTACGGGAGGCCCGGAAGATACGGGTCGTTGTTATGACATCGGACAAAGGGCTTTGCGGTGGCTTCAATTCGAATGTCATCAGAAAAGCGGAAGGCTTTATAGCAAAAGAGAAGAAAGAGGGTAGAGAGGTTTCCCTTATTTCTGTTGGTAAGAAGGGGAGAGATTATTTTAAAAAGAGGGAACATGTCATTGCCGAATATGTAGATTTTTCCAAACAAGAAGGCGTCAGCACGGCCCTTGATATTCTGGGAGACGCCATCCCCTCTTTCATCGAAGAAGAGTGTGATGCCCTCTATCTCGTCTACAGTGAGTTCAAAAATCTCGGTTCACAGAGACCCGATATCCTGCGACTGCTGCCCCTGTCATCCATGGAGGCTGATGAAGAAAAGATAAAGAAGGCGGACTATGTTTACGAACCGACGGAGGAAGAACTCCTCGATCACCTCGTTCCCCTCTATCTGAGATCCCTGATCTTGAAGGGGCTGCTGGAGACGACGGCGGGCGAGCATGGCGCTAGAATGGTGGCAATGGATAATGCGACCAAAAATTGTGATGAACTGGTTGACAGTCTTACACTCATGTATAACAAGGCCAGACAGGCGGCCATTACGAATGAGTTGATGGATATAGTGGGTGGTACAGAGGCCTTAGCAAAGGGATAATTGTTCAATTATGCTGTATATAGACAGATACTCAAGAAAATTTTAAGGAGATGGGGATGAATACAGGTAGGATTGTACAGGTGATCGGACCCGTAGTCGATGTTGAGTTTGATGAGGGGAAACTCCCCAGTATTCTGAATGCCGTAACTATTTCGAATCCGACGATTAATGATGAGGCAGGCAATCTGGTTGTAGAGGTAGCGCAGCATCTCGGCGATAATGTGGTTAGATGCATAGCCATGGATATAACGGATGGACTGGTACGGGGTATGGAGGCGAAAGACACGGGAGATCCGATCATGGTGCCCGTGGGAAAAGAGTGTCTTGGAAGAATCATGAATGTTATCGGCAGACCCGTTGACGGGCTCGGTCCCATCGATATGAAAAAGACGGCGCCCATTCACCGGGAGGCGCCCTCATTTATGGAACAGGATACATCGGTCCACGTCCTTGAAACGGGCGTAAAGGTTATCGACCTCCTCGTTCCCTTTCCCCGGGGCGGTAAAATGGGCATGTTTGGTGGCGCCGGTGTGGGAAAAACCGTCGTTATGATGGAGATGATTCATAACATCGCCATGCACCACGGAGGAATATCGGTATTTGCCGGCGTCGGTGAACGAACGAGAGAGGGGAACGACCTCTATCTCGAAATGAAGGAATCGGGAGTTATCGCTCAGGCGGCGCTCATATATGGTCAGATGACGGAACCTCCGGGAGCGAGGGCGCGGGTGGCACTCACTGCGCTTGCGGCGGCCGAGTATTTCAGAGATGAAGAGGGACAGGACGTGCTTCTCTTCGTCGATAATATATTCAGATTTACGCAGGCAGGTTCCGAAGTCTCGGCGCTCCTCGGCAGAATGCCCTCGGCAGTGGGTTATCAGCCGACGCTGGCGACAGAGCTGGGAGAGCTTCAGGAAAGAATCACATCGACGGACAAGGGTTCCATTACCTCCGTTCAGTGTGTCTACGTTCCCGCCGATGACCTGACAGACCCGGCACCGGCAACGACCTTTGCCCATCTCGATGGAACTGTTGTTCTGTCACGAGCCCTGACGGAACTGGGAATCTATCCCGCCGTCGATCCCCTCGATTCAACGTCACGTATCCTGGATCCCAATGTACTGGGTGAGGAACATTATCAGGTGTCGAGAGATGTCCAGATAATCCTTCAAAAGTATAAGGATCTGCAGGATATTATAGCCATTCTCGGCATGGATGAGCTTTCCGAGGAAGACAAACTGACCGTGGGAAGGGCGCGAAAGGTCCAGAGATTCCTGTCTCAGCCATTCTTCGTTGCCGCCCAGTTTACCGGCATAGAGGGCAAGTTTGTATCAGTTCCCGATACTGTCAAAGGCTTTAAGGAAATCCTCGAAGGGAAGCATGATGACCTCCCCGAGCAGGCCTTTTATATGGTCGGGGGAATTGAAGAAGCCGTAGAGAAGGCCAGAAAACTGGTGGCGGAATAATCAGGCGGAGGGTTAAACGATGGCAGATGAACTGATGCTGGAGATTGTAACACCGGAGAAACTGGTCTTTCGTGATGTTGTGGAGGAGGTAACGATCCCCGGCAGCGAGGGGGAATTCGGTGTGTTTCTTGGCCACGAACCGCTTTTGAGTATGGTCAAGATTGGTGAACTCAATTTTACCAAAAATAATAAGAAGACATATTATGTTGCCGATGCCGGTTATGCCGAGGTGACTGAGACTACGGTAACGGTTATAATGGAGTCCGCTCTGAGGTCCGATATCATCGATAAAGATGAGACCAAAGGGGAACGGGACGAGGTGGAATCACGGCTGGCCCAAATGAGCAAGGATGATCCCGAGTATGAGAAAACGACGGGCATTCTTGAGAGGGCGGAGACAAGGCTGAAAGTGGCGGAAAAGATATAGTACATTCACGTGGTGTTTGCTGAAGGGGTGGCCTGTTTAGAATGAAGCCAAGGATGTAAACCGACTTGGCTTTTTTATCGTTTAAAAAAGAGGAGCTGTTGTATGGCGAATGTAAAGAGAATTATGTCGGGTGTGTTTGTTCTTTTTCTATGGGTTCTTGTGTGTGCGGAACCGTCGCTGGCGAGCAGCGCCACTACGGGCGCCCACAGCGGCCCCAGCATCGGAACAATACTGCCGGTATGGTCGATAATTCCTTTTGCGGGGATTTTATTATCTATAGCACTGTGTCCCCTTCTGGTCCCCCATTTCTGGCACAATCACTTTGGCAAGTTGTCCGCTTTCTGGGCGATAGCTTTTGCCGTGCCCTTTCTCTTCGTCTATCATGGTGTGGCCTTATATGAAATTATCCACATCTATCTGATTGACTACTTTCCCTTCATCATACTCCTGTTGGGACTCTTTACCATTGCCGGCGGGATTGTGGTTCGCGGTTCAATAAAGGGCACACCCCTCCTGAATACGATCATGCTTCTCATCGGGACAATACTGGCGTCATGTGTGGGCACGACGGGGGCGGCCATGATTATGATACGCCCCGTTTTGCGTGCCAATAAAAACAGGCTTAAAAAGGTGCATGTCATATGCTTCTTCATATTCCTCGTGGCGAATATCGGGGGTTCACTTACGCCACTGGGCGATCCGCCATTATTCCTGGGATTTATACATAATGTCCCCTTCTTCTGGGTTACCACGGGAATCTTTCCCCACATGCTCGTAACATCGTTTATTTTACTGGTGGTATTTTTCTTTCTCGATACCTTTTATTACAGGAAGGAAAAGGATCAGGGCCATACACAGGAGGATGAGCCGGAAGAAGAAAAGGTCCCGCTGAAAATCGAAGGGCTCTATAACTTTCTCCTCCTGGGCGGTGTGATAGGTCTGGTTCTGATGAGCGGATACTGGAAGGCGGGGCAATTTAACGTGCTGGGTGTGCATATTCAATATCAGAATCTTTTAAGGGATATCGGCATATTATTACTGGGCGTCATCTCTCTTGTCGTAACTTCCAAAAGTCTTCGCGAGGCAAATGAATTCAGCTGGTTTCCCATAGTCGAAGTGGCAAAGCTCTTTGCAGGCATATTTATGACTATTATTCCCGCTCTGGCAATTTTAAAAGCGGGAAGTACGGGTGCACTGGCAGGATTGGTCGAACTGGTAAAAGACCCCTATCATTATTTCTGGGTAACGGGAGCCCTCTCTTCATTCCTCGACAATGCACCCACGTACCTGACCTTCTTCAACCTGGCACTGGGGAAACTGGGTCTCAGCGAGGCCGGCGTTCCTGCCGCACTGGCTGCAAATGCGGTGACGGCAAATCCAGCATTTATCAGTTACCTGAAGGCAATTTCGGCGGGTGCCGTATTCATGGGGGCAAATACCTATATAGGGAATGCCCCGAACTTTATGGTCAAATCCATTGCCGAAGAGGCGGGCATTAACATGCCCAGCTTCTTCGGGTATATGATAAAATATTCAATACCCATTTTGATCCCTATCTTTATTATAGTGACGTTCATTTTCTTTTAGTAAGGTAGAAATTGGTTTCCTTGGAAAGCAATTTCGTGACCGCATTAGTAAGATAGAATTGGTTTTCTATTAGAAAACCAATTCGTTATCGCACTTATCCCCTTCAGCGGGACTTATCCCCTTTATGGGGGCTGGGATGCCGATATAGATAGGGACAGGGCAAACAGATTATTGATAATGAGGGAGACAATTACATATGAATAAGAGTTACTACGAGGTAATAGTTGAAGGGTCCTATGAGCTTATCAAGGGATTTGTTCTCGGCTTTATGGAAGGAAGAGAGATCAGGGGCGAGGCCACATTTGAAGAGGAACAGCATATAAAAGTTGATGGAACATTGGCACAACTCATAAGACTGTCGGGGATTAAGGGAAAGAGGGTCCATATCATCGTCGGAGCCGGATTCTACAAGCTTGTCAATGATGCATTCAAGAATGTAAAGGAGAGGATGGACCTGAAGGTCGTATCGGTGAGAGAGATAACCGATGCCTACTTCGCTTTTCATTACAAGGCCTTTACAAAGGAACTGGGAGGTGAATTACAGGGTCTCTTTGCCGCATTGCCCGAGGGCCTGAAAATTGTCGGGGACTATGCACCCAAGGAGTCTCTTGAGCCTGAAGGCAAGGGAATAGAGGCATACGCGCCATTGCATGCCTATGCATTAAGCGCAAAGGGTGAGATACACGGCCCCGCCAGGGAGGCGCTCGATTTTTACAGAAAGCTCGAACGCTATGATATGGTGGAGCTGGGCGACATTAAACTGAAATACGCCGACTGATAGTAAGATAGTCGACACCACTGGGCGGTATCCAAATAAGACAGTCCCCGTCACGGAGTTATTCTGTGACGGGGACTTTTTTTCGATGATATATCTCAATCGGAATCACAGTTCCATAACGATCAAGAATTTGCCCGAAATTGTTCCTTGATATCGGGCATGTGGTTTTCCTTTCTTTCGCCTTTCTTTGTTCGGTTTTTTATAATATAGTTCCCCTGTTTTTGTCAAAAGCTAAAATGCACTACTGCCATGCATTCGACTCATGATCTTATTTCACCTGAGAGAGATCTCTTTTTTCTGCCATCAGACGGTGGATGGCCGTAATGTTAGTCAGAACTGCAAGAATGACCAGTGTCGTTATGATGATACAGTTGGGATAGTGGGGAAAATATATCCCCAGCGGTGTATTGAGAAGCGATCCCAGCGCCAGTACTATCAATCGTTCGGGGCGTTGCATAAGGCCTATGACCTTTGTACTGCCCAGGGATTCGGCGCGGGCCTTTACGTAGCTCACCATGATTGACCCCATGAGGGCTACAATCACTACATAAAACATCCACTCCCCTCGAAAATGTATCATGAGACCGGTAAATACGAAAAATTCTGCATACCGATCCACTGTTGAATCCAGGAGGGCGCCGAATCTGTTTGACCGTCCGGTGATACGGGCGATCGTGCCGTCGAGTGTATCGGTAAACCCGGAGAGCAGGAGGAATAGACCCCCCGCAAAAAAATAACCTATACCGTAAAAGAGGGCAGAGATAAGGGATAGACCGAGTGAGAAAAGAGACACAAAATTGGGGGTCACGCCTTTCTCAGCCAATGGACTGACGATTATTTCCAGAATGCCGTAGTATCTTTTTATAAACCTTTCTCGCATATTCATCATACATCCCCAGGGTCTTTTGCTCCCTTTCATACTATTGTTTTGTTCTTCAAAGATAGCAAAAAGTATCACAGCCGTCCAACCAAAACACTTATAAAGGTGGCGACTGGTTTGTTTTGTGCTAAGAATTATGTCCAAAGAGGGGCGGGGAGGGTGATCGGAATTTTTATAGTTTTCATTTTGTTGGTTTTGCCGTATAACAAGCAACCACTGTAACAAAATCAATCATTTGTGTGCTCTCAAGGTAAAATAATTTCGACTGGAGAAATATTTTGCTGCCACAGGAGACTTCCAAGACGCCGAAAATAGGTACATTAACTTCCAAGAAAATCCTTGATGCCTGCAGTAATGGGATCCTTGTCACTAATGCCGCAGGCTATGTGGTGGCTGTCAACGAGCAGGCCGAAAATATCCTGACAATTCCAGAGTTTGACAACAAACATAATATCGGTTCCTACATTTGAGACATCCTTTCCATGACCGGTCCTCTGGTGATCAAATGCCTTGAGACGGGGGATCCTCAACTGGGAAAACACATCCTCGGTAAAAGCATCAGCCTCGTTGTAAATATCACCCCCAACATGGCGCATGGGTGGATAGAGTGTGCCGTATGCAACTTTCAGGGGATGAAAGAATTTGAACTGTCGGAAAGGTGTTCGATTCATAGAGGTATAATATTCCAATCGTTATTGTCTCCACGGTGTGGCGGGAATGAATACATGAAGAGAGGAGTTAGGTGATGCATGGATTTTTTGGAAGAATATTAAAGATCGATCTGAGCAGGAAAAAGTATGCCGTCGAAGCGGTCCAAGACCAGATATTCGAAAAATACCTTGGCGGAAAGGGCTTCGCTTCCTATCTGTTGTCCGAGTTCAATCCTCCCGGGGTCGATCCCATGGATCCTGCCAATTGTCTCATTTTTGCCACCGGTCCCATTACCGGAAGCAGTATCTGGGGCTCCTGTCGCTATGGTGTCTTTACCAAGTCGCCGCAGACGGGATTTTACTCCGAGTCCTATGCCGGAGGAAAGGTGCCCGAGGCAATAGACTCCACCGGGTACGATGCCATAGTGATCAGGGGGAGGAGTGCAGAGCCGATGGTCCTTGCGGTATATCCGGAACGTGTGGAATTTCACGATGCCGGTGACATCTGGGGTATGGAAACCTACGAGACTGAAGATGAGGTGGCTAAGAGATTCGGCGGTTTTGATGAGGGGTTCAAGAAACCCGGTGCCGTTGTGATCGGTCCTGCCGCTGAAAATGGCGTCTGTTTTTCCGTTATAGAAAATGACTACTGGCGTTCTGCCGGCAGGACGGGTGCGGGCACTGTCATGGGTTCCAAAAAGCTCAAGGCGATACTCTTTCAAGGAGATAGAAAGCGCGAACTCTACGACGAGGCGGCTGTCAAGAAGATTTCCAAACAGCTGGCCCGGGAGGGGAAGGATAACCCCGGTGTCAAGGCATATAAGGCTATGGGGACCACACAGATGGTGAAGATTCTGAATAATGCCAATGCCTTTCCTACACGCTACTGGAGTCTGGGGAAATATGATCAGTGGGAAAAGATCAGCGCCGAGGCCCTCCATGAGCAGTGCGACGTGAAGCCCCATGCATGCCTCAAGTGTTTCATGGCCTGCGGCCGCATGACTACTGTCAAGGAGAGTCGCCATAAAGGGTTACTGATCGAGGGCCCCGAATATGAGACGATTTACACCTTCGGCGGGCTCTGCCTCATCGACAGCATAGAGGAGATAGCCTATCTCAATGACATCTGTGATCGTCTGGGCATGGATACCATGTCGGCGGGAAACCTCCGTGCCTTTACCATTGAGGCGGCCAGAAGGGGAAAAGTGGATTACAAGATCGATTATGGAGATGTCGATGCTATTGCCGGATTGCTTGGAAAAATTGCCAGGCGTGAGGATATTGGTGATGTCCTGGCCTGGGGCATTACATATGCCGCTTCACAGTGGGATTTGGAGGATATAGCCGTCCATGTGAAGGGTCTGGAACCTGCCGGATACGATCCCCGTGTACTGAAGGGGATGGCGCTGGGCTATGCCACCTCTGATCGAGGGGCTTGTCATCTGAGGGCTACCTTTTATAAGGCTGAACTGAGCGGTATGATAGACAAGGATCAAATCGAGGGGAAGGCGGAACTCTTCATTGACTTCGAGAATCGCCTGCTCCTCTTCGATACACTTATCTTCTGTCGTTTCTACAGAGATCTCTATACCTGGGAACGGATGGGTGAGATAATTACGGCCGTGACGGGGATGAATGGGGAGAAGAATGTTCTGCAGGAAAAGGCAGCCTCCATTGCAACGCTGATTCGAAAATTCAACCTACGAGAGGGACTGAGACCTGAAGATGATCGTCTCTCAAAGGGCCTCTATCGAAAGCTTCAGGATACGGGCATTAGTATAACAGAGGGGGAACTGGCATATATGGTGAAAGACTACTATCACCTCCACGGGTGGAATGAGGAGGGACGTCCCCTGCCATAACAATGGATGAGATTTCCGGTGTGGTGTTTTGTCGTTTTCCCCGGGCTCGATGTTTCGAAAGTTGCCGTAGAAGAAGATATCTGGTATAGAAAGCTCGATTATACACACTTAAAAGGAGAAGGTCCAAGATGGAAGACTTTATTAAGAGATGTGAAGCTCATAATCCGGGTGAACCTGAGTTTTTACAGGCGGTGACGGAGGTGGTGGAGTCCGTCAAGCCTGTCCTAGACAGACATCCGGAATATGTTCAAGCTAAGATCCTGGATAGGATGGTTGAGCCGGAACGGCTCGTTATGTTTCGTGTTCCCTGGGTGGACGATAGTGGAGAGATCCAGATAAACAGGGGATACCGGATACAGGTGAACAGTGCCATCGGCCCCTACAAGGGCGGTTTTAGATTTCATCCATCTGTTAATGTAAGTATTCTGAAATTTCTTGGGTTTGAGCAGACCTTCAAGAATGCCCTGACGACGCTCCCCATGGGCGGAGCAAAGGGTGGATCCAGTTTTGATCCCAAGGGGAAATCCGACATGGAGGTCATGCGGTTTTGTCAGAGTTTCATGGCGGAACTATTCAGGCATATAGGACCCAACACTGATGTTCCTGCCGGGGATATAGGCGTTGGTGCCAGAGAGATAGGCTATCTCTTTGGGATGTACAAGAAACTGAGAAATGAGTTCAGCGGAGTGTTGACGGGGAAGGGTCTCACCTGGGGAGGCAGTTTGATACGTCCCGAGTCGACTGGATATGGGTGCATATATTTTGCGTCGGAGATGCTTGCCCTTAAGGGCGAAACATTGGAAGGGAAGGTGTGCCTCATATCGGGGTCGGGGAACGTTGCCCAGTATGCCCTGGAGAAGGTGATTGAGCTGGGCGGTAAGGTAGTAACGCTGTCCGATTCATCGGGATACATCTATGACGAGGGCGGTATAGACAGGGGAAAACTTAATTATGTCTTTCATCTCAAGAATGTGAGAAGGGGCCGTATAAAGGAATATGGCGAGAAATATCCGGAGGCGGTGTACACACCGCTGGATACGGGCATGGATTACAATTCCCTGTGGGATCACAAAGCCGATTGCGCATTTCCCTGTGCCACGCAGAACGAGATAAACGGCACAGATGCCCGTAATCTGGTAAAAAACGGTGTCCGGCTGGTGGCTGAAGGTGCCAATATGCCCACCGTTCCCGAGGGGATAGAGGTCTTTTCGGACAGCGATATATTATATGCGCCGGGCAAGGCGGCCAACGCCGGTGGCGTCAGTGTCTCCGGCCTGGAAATGACCCAGAACAGCATGCGATTGAGCTGGTCTCGTGGCGAGGTGGATGACTATCTTAAGAAGATCATGAAGAACATTCATACAGCCTGTGTCACAGCGGCCGAAGAGTATGGGACACCCGGTAATTATGTGGATGGTGCGAACATCGCCGCTTTTGTCAAGGTTGCCGAAGCGATGATGGCTCAGGGCATAGTATAGTGTAGAACGAATGAGGGGATCAAAGGCCTTCGACTTCTGTGGAACTCCTGCCGACTATCTTTTCGTAGGCCACTGGATCGGTATCTGATTCTGTGTTGATAAGGAGTATCCTTTCGTCGGGTTTCAAGAATGTGCCCCCTTTCTCACGATGAATTGCCAGGAGCGCGGCAAGTCCCGCCGCTCCCGATTCACCGGAGACAAGGCCCTCTCGTGCCAGGAGCCTCATTGCCTCTACGGTAAAGGTGTCATCGATCGAGACAAATGCCGTAAAGCGATTCCGAATCAGGGGCCATGCAGTGCGGGAGGGTGTTTCACAATTCAGTCCCGCCATAATTGTCCTTCCTCCCGATGCTACCGAATGGGGAATATCATTGCCCTTTTCTGCGGAATGAAGGAGACATGCCGACTCGGTGGGTTCTACCGAAACAAGGGCAGGGCCCTTTTCGGCATCGGGGAAAAAAAGCGCTGCAGCCGATGCGAAGGCGCCCACGCCCGACTGGATGAATATGGTATCAGGCGGTTTTTCACCCCTTTCTCTTGACTGCATTAAAACCTCTTTGAATAGAGTAAGATATCCTTCCTGTATGTAGCGGGGTATTGTCATGTACCCGGGATATCCCACATCCGCCACGACGATAACATCCTGTTCCTTTCCCTTTTCGGCGGCCCTTTTGACCGCCTCATCATATCCTCCTTTTACGACAATGACCTCGGCCCCTTCCGATTCAATGGCATTGATTCTTGCAGGAACAGTACCATGAGGCATAAAGACGATAGATGGCCTTTCGAGGAGCCCTGCAATCCAGGCGACGGCGCGTCCATGGTTGCCGTCGGTGGCGCAGCAGAAGGTCACGCCGCCTGCCAGTGACCGCCCCCTTTCAGTCAGAAATTCTTCCGCTTTGAGGGAGCCTCCGCTTCGATCTTTCAGTATGCGATACACTGCATAGGAGGCCCCCAGTGCTTTGAATGCCTTAAGGCCGAAGCGATTACCCTCATCCTTGATGTAGAGCCGTTTTATGCCTAACTCCGCCGCCACAGTATCGAGCGATATGAGCGGCGAAGGACTGTAACGGGGAAGGGACTGGTGAAATCGCACAACGTCACCTATCTTGTTTTGAGAAGATGCCCTGATCGTTGAAGGACTGGGGTTAAAAATATTTTCATTATCTTCCTTCCCTCTCTTCATATATGGAATATTCCTGGAAAGCTCCACTATACTTGAAGATTTTTGGAATAGACTTCCTAACAGACCGCTTTTACTATAGGAAAGGGATATGGTTGAGTCAACGTATTTTTTCCTGTAACGGGAAAGTCCCTCTTTTTTGCAACTGTCGAGACAATCGCCGCACATGATGCAATCGGCGTTGCTAACAATGGCATATTCATCTATTGCCTGCGATGTGCAGACGTTGCTGCAGGTTCGACATTTCACACAGTTTTCGTTTTTTCCGATGATAGATGCGCCGGGCAGTCTGTTTATCCAGCCCAAGACGAGTCCGACGGGACAGACGGCGCGGCAGAAGGGTCTGTAAACGAAAAGGGAACTGATTAAAAGAATGCCCAGGAGTATCCAACCTGCCCTGTAGTAAGATGAAAGATTGAAGGCCGCCTTGAAGGGATCGATGTGGCTGAAAAGTATATCTCTTGTTGTTATCAACTGAACGATGAGGGCGGTAGAAAGTATATACCGTGTCCAGCGCATGATCGACTGTGCTCGCTGACTCCTCAGGACCTCAATTTTTTTGGAACTGTAAATAAATTCCTGCAGGGCGCCGAGATGGCAGATCCAGCCGCACCAGACGCGTCCGAAGAGATATGTGGTCACGACGATTCCGACGAACCACACTATGGTGTGAATCTTGAATTCTTCGCCCAGCACCGCTAAGATAAAGTTCTGAAAACTTGAGATAGGGCAGGGACAACCACCATGTATAAACCCCAATATGACAAGCAAACCCATAAGAAATAGTGGGCGCGTCGGACGGGTTTGTTTGAACCGGATTAATATCCCTGCGAGTATAGTGAAGAGGAGTGCCCCTATCGGGTATTTGTACTTTTCGAAGGTTTCCGATTCATTGCTTTTGTGTGTATCGATGGATTCAGAAAATTCCGACATGGCAACGGACTTCGTCGTCTCGACCGTATCGAGGGGTAAAAAGTCCGGTTCTTGTCCCAGGGCGGTTCCCTGAATCAGGACCCAGGAGATCACGATAATCAAGGCCATGATCCCCCGGTATCCCGATATTATCTTAATCAATGTACCTGTCATAATATTTGCTCGGATATTCCGTTGCGGCAGTCGATAAAACCGTTTTAGGCTGCCAGATTCAACTTTAAATAGTCGGAGCCGCCTTCCTTGCTGCAGGTCCTCTTTGTATGAAAGATCGCTTCACTGCTTTCACTGGCAGTAATCTCGACCTTGACCAGCCGCTCGAAGTGATTGTTCGATACCTCGGTCCACTTCGTAGCGCCCAGAATATCCATTCCTTGAGTCTGAAATTCTGTGGCATCGATATCTTCAGGGCAGTTTCTATGGGTCAGAAATACATCGACCTTCAAGATGACTATATCGCCCGTCTTGTAGCTTGTGCTGGATTCACCGTGGATTGTTACATCAATTTCACAGGCCGGCACTCCCGTTGGATAAAAGGAGAAAATCAGTATTACTGAAAAGATGAGTGCTGTTACTATGAGTGGTTTGCTTGAAGATTTCATTTCATTGTCTCCTTACGCACATAACAAGATATGGGGTCCCCGGAAGGACCGGGGATGCCTATACTGCTTATCTTTTACATATTATGTTGTGGTCTTTCCTATCTTTTTTGATTGTTATGTTCGCAAGTCTCATGCCATAATGAAAAAGCAGATCAGTTATATGGGCAACGTGCTGTATTATTTGAATATATGTGTGTGTTGGAGACATGGCAGGTGCCCGGCTTTGAGCAGGTCCCGTGTGATGTGGTTAATAAGTATCCAAAATTGGTGAGATCGCGGCGGAGCATGGATACATAGTATCCATGCGATGATGGCGTGCGAATTGGGGGTATTAGGGGGTATTGGAATGAACCTTCGATGGGTTTTTGACATAAAAAAAGGCATCCCGTCATGGTAAGACGACATGCCTCGTGACAGCGTTACTGATGTTTTAAGCCTTGGTGACGTTTGTTGCTGTCGGCCCCCGTTCACCCTCTTCCATTTCAAAGTTAATCCGGTCGCCCTCAGTTAAGGTCTTGAATCCGAGTGTATTGATGGAACTGTAGTGCACAAATAAATCCGGGCTTCCCTCTTGCTCTATGAAGCCATACCCCTTCTTGTCGCTGAACCATTATTACAATCCCTTCTGCCAAAATGACTCTCTCCTTTCAAGTGTCTATTCTAACGCCATCATTTCCCATGATGGCAAAAATATTTTTATAAATCAGACAGACGACCACAATTTTTGCGCCATTGAGATAGGAAAGAACTATAACTCTGAAGATATGATCTTCCAAGACGTCATACCTGTTCCGGCAATGTGCCCGAGCAGTTGGAATCACTACAATGAAACCGGTTACATGATTCTATACTGACTTCGTTTTGTCAAGTATAATTTAATATTTAAAATATATATGTAAGTAATCTCGTTAGATAAGGATATACAAAGTACAATCCAAAGTGATGAACTTCATTGTTTGAAAAAGGCAACTATTGATGATTCGGCAAAAAGTTATTTTTCTCGTTTGAAGACCATTTTGGGGATGCTTTCAGAGCTTGGCTAAAAATTTAAAACTCGTGCTAAAGCACTCAAACAGTTAGATTTTCTTAACGCCAATCACCGAAAGCATCTTTTTCCCAAAATGATCAAATTCGCTCGAAAAAGACTTTTTGCCAGGGTGTCAACTATTGATAAAGTGAAGAGCGTGTCCCTATAGTGAATTTCTTAAATCAGAAAAACTTACTTTTCGTTATTCTCCCCTTTTCGCCTTTGGTTTGAGGGCTAATATAAGTATGGAAGCAATGATGAGCATGACGAGATTAAATCGCCATGCGTAATCATAAGAGGAAAAGGTGTCATAGATTAATCCGCCGAGAACGGGTCCAAGGGCTCCACCAATGCCGGCAACAAAGAATGTGAGGAGTCCGTACGTCGATCCGAGAATATTCCTGCCAAACCTGTCTGATGCAATGACAGGCATCAAAGTTGCGGTAGACGCGTAGCCAAAGCCAAAGGTGAAGGCAAATGCATATAACATTGTCAGTGATGAATCCATATAAAGGAGTAGAACCATTCCGGCAGCCATGAGCAGCGAGCCAAGAGATGCGGCATATTTGGGGTCCCTGATGCGGTCGCATAGCCAGCCGAAGAAAAATCGTCCACAGAGACTTGCAATACCGATAATTCCGAGAGAGGATGCCGCCGCAACTTTTTCAATGTTGTTATTGACTGAAAAGCTTACCACATGGACGAAAACCATTAATTCTGCTACTGCGCCGATGCCGAAACAAAAAGAGGTAATCCAGAAAGCCGGGTTTTTCAAAACATCCGACACAAGGACGTCAGGCTCTGTGTTAAGGGGGAGGGTATTTTTAAGCCCCCCCATTACGTGTTCCTTCCCATCGGGCAAAAGTCCATAATCTTCGGGTTTCGATCTTTTCATGAGCGTTTGAGATATAAGAAGAGCTGAAAAAAGGAGGACTACGCCGAAAAAAACAAAGCCCTTGGACCAGTGATAGTTTTTTACGATATAGCCTGCTATGGGAGTGAATATCATCGTTCCTACAGCGATCCCCATGGTGGTAATACCGACAGCCATTCCCTTTCTTTCAACAAACCACTTGCCCACGGAAGAACTGGTTACCACTACCCCCATACAGGCCGATCCGAGACCGCATAAGATTCCATAGGACAGGAAGAATTGTATTGGTGTTTGTACCAGACTTGTCAGGAAGAAACCCAGTGAGGCCGTAATCGCACCGATCATAACAATCCATTTTGGTGCCATTCTATCAACTAGCCTGCCGCTGAGTATGCCCCCTGTAGCGTACATCAGCATATTGATAGATGCTCCGAGGGAGATGATGGACATGGGCCAGTGATATTCGGCAAACATGGGTTTAACGAAGATACCGAAAGAGTATCTGGTACCATATGTCAGACCCAGCAGTAAAAATCCTCCTAAAACCACATACCATCCCCAAAATATCTTTGTACGATCGGTCACAATAACATTCTCTTTCTGCTCTTTGCTGGGTTTTCATAAAAGAGAACCCGGCGTACTTGTTCATGTTTCTACTGTCGGTGCAGGGCTGTAAAACAATCTCAGGCGCGGGCATCTGAAGGTGCAAAACAACAAGAGTCATACCCATCAACAGATCGCAGATCCCTCGGCCTTTGCACAGGTCTGAAAGACAGATGAAAGCCCGGACCTTCCGGGGAATCAATCATGGGTCCTACGCTTTCCTGCGTGACATTAATTAATCCTAAGCGTAATTCATGTCAAGAAAAATGATCCGGGATATTTCCAAGTAATGTAGTGAGATAAACATTTTATCCACGTATGATGCCTGAATGATACACAATCGATAGTGTTTTGGACGAACATGTAGCAGGTGTGTGTCCCACAAATCAAGCGTTGTTGGAGGGGAACTTTAATAAAGACTCTACCTGTGAGTTCCCGGTTCCACTGCTTGAAAATACGTACCCGAGGGTCATCCGAGCAGTGGCTCGACTTTCAATTAACGACGAATCGGTGGCGGCATAAAGCAAACGTTTATTGCTTTTTGTTCACTTTTATGTCTAGTATTCAAATATATAGTGATACTATGCAAAAGACGTTATTCAAAGAGTTAGCCCAAAAGCATCAGGCTGCCCTTCGCGAAGAATTAGTGAAAGACATCTACCGGCGATGCCGCGTGGCGATTTTTGCAACCCTTATCGCCCTGATGATATTGCGCGTCATTCTTCACGATATATTTTATCCCGGTACCGCCCTCTATGTTACCTTCTATGCCTTGGTAATCGTTACCCTGGCGCGTCTTGTACTTGCATGGTACGGATGGTACACACAGGATGTCTGTATCTCCGCCGATCTTTACTTCCGTTCCTTTCTTGCCGGTTCTTTTCTTTCCGGTATCGCATTTGCCTGTGTGAATATCTTCTCCTATCCCACACTGAGCCTGTCAGAGGTTGGCTTCCTCATCGTTTTCCAAACGGGAATCATGTCCTCCGCACTCGTCAGTCTGGGATCGAGCAGACTCAATTTCACTTTTTTTGTATTGCCGAATATCCTTTCCCTCGGCATTCTTTCAGCCATCGACAGCCGGTCATGGGATGCATGGATACTATTTCTGCTCATCTGTGCCTATACAGTAACGCTTATCATGATGGTGCACCATCAATTTGCCTCTCGTTCCGAAGCCGTTTTGATGTCGCTCGAGTTGAAAGAAATGGCTCTGAGCGATCACCTCACCAAACTCCCCAATCGGCGGTTTTTAACGACCTTCCTCGACAAGGAGGTCGAGACAATACTCCGTAGTTGGAAAGAGGACCCCCGGGATCTCGCGCCGGCAGAGGGACAAAACATCTGTCTCTTTATGCTTGACATAGATCACTTTAAGCGTGTCAATGACATATATGGACACGCTGCCGGCGATACTGTACTGAAACAGATCGCTCAGATAATGAAGGAGGGGGCGAGAAAGTCGGACATCGTCGTCCGCTGGGGTGGAGAAGAGTTCGTCATCGCGGAGCGCGATGTAAAACGAGCTAAGGCGCGACAGATCGCCAGACGCATAAAAGATAACATCCAAAACCACACATTCATTCTGCCGTCAGGAGAGACAACCAAGATCACTTGTTCCATCGGGTATTCACTCTTCCCCTTCAGCACTGAGCGGCCCGATATAATGAATTGGGAACAGGTTCTGAGTCTGGCAGACGCTGGCACATACGAGGCAAAGCGAGCCGGCCGCGATAGAATCGTCTTTGTTGCTCCCGGGACGAACCTCATGAAAAATGTCAAGATCGATGTCGAGAAAATCCTGTCCGATTTCAGACTGGCACTGCGGCAGCAACTTGTGCAGGTTACCATCGTTTCGTAGCAGCTACTGCGGGGCGATCTGCTCCTTCAAGAATTGAGGGACGCTTCCCATAATAAATCTGTTTATTCTTTTGTGAATGTTCTGATCGTTCTTGTTTCTATAGTTAACCGTTTTACAACTATTTATTAAAATATGGAATGTCCTCTTCATGCCGGGAACTATTGTGGGGAGGCGGGCAGTCGTCCATCTCCGATGTGCCGTTGGCTTGAGGGGATAAAGGGGAAGGGTATAAGTAACAGAGATAACATTGTATTCACCCTCACCTTACCCTTCTCATCCTGAAGGACACCGTGCCCATCAAGTTTTAAATATGCCATCAATGTTGATAATATCGGTAATTTACTCTTCCAAAACCCGGATGGGTTTACCGGCGAGCCAGGCGGCAACATCCTCTTTCGCCTGAGTGAAATAGGTTCGAAAGCTGTCCTCCATGACATACCCGATATGCGGAGTCAGCACCGTATTGGACAGAGATAAGAAGGGGTGATCATGGGGAAGTGGTTCTATGTCAAAAGCATCAAGGCCCGCTCCCGCTATGGAATTACCCCTGACTGCACCGGCTTCAGCTGCCTGTTCCCCTGTCATGTTCTGACTCCAGGCGACAACCTTCATGCCGAAAGCCAGCCCCACTCGCGCCACCTGTTTTCCCAATTTACCAAGACCTACTACGCCAAGCACCTTGTCATGAAGGCTCGACCCTATGCTGTCCCCCCATATACCCTTTCGAAGTGCCTGATCATGCTGAGGTATTCTTCTTACCGTCGATAAAATGAGTGCCCAGGCCAGCTCGGCCGGTGCCGTCCTCGATGATTCGGTACCGCACACCACAATTCCCCTGTCTCTGCATGCTTCCAGATCAATGCCCCGGTTTTTCGGTCCCGTTGTAACCAAAAGCCTTAATCGCGACAGTCCTTCGATGAGACTTTGGGGAAAAGGAGTTCGTTCCCGCATGATAACCAGTATGTCATAGGGCAACAGGCGTTCCGCCAGTTCTGCACCTTCATTAAGAAAATCCCCATATACATCGATCTCTATTTCAGGCCCCAGGCTGCTCCAATCGGCCAGCTTTAAGGAAACATTTTCATGATCGTTGCATATTGCAAGTTTCATCACGTACCCCCCATGTAATGCATTTTAAATGACACACCCGAGAACCAGTCACATATAAAGGTGAGGTGATTGGGTGTGCTTAAACAAATAAATCTGTTCCCTTTTTACCTTGTTCTCAATTCCCATCTGAGTTCCCTGAATCGTTTAATGTCTTCTTTACCTTCCAGGGCCAGTGACCAGACCATCGGTTCCGTCCAGTCATGCTTTTCTGCAACCTGAGAGACGGTGAAGCCTCTCGATAAATCGCTATTTACCGGATTTGGCAACGTTGCCATTTTGGGTAAATGGTTTGATATTGTCTGTCGTGGAAGGCACAATCTCTCTGCAATCCGATTCTGGGGGATGCCGAGGCGGTTCATGCGAAATGAGGAGATGGGGATTGTGGTTGTGGGTTTATTCATGACTTGTTTCTAACTGCTGTCCCTTTTTTCAACCACAAATTTACGCAAATTATCACTTATATTGTCTTTATAAAGACTAATGATAGCATTCATCTATTTTTTGCAT
>Ga0307990_1001469_pt1 | contig 19809 bp, 14 predicted proteins | sample EllFjometagen129_FD_203168 | JGI IMG/M metagenome (GOLD analysis project Ga0307990, IMG submission 203168) | Marine microbial communities from Ellis Fjord, Antarctic Ocean - #129 | ecosystem: Environmental > Aquatic > Marine > Unclassified | place: Southern Ocean | collected 2014-10-08
AGCTCCTCGATACGACCGAGCAACACCCGGGCGACGCCATCCACATCATATTCCGATGTATCGATCACATAGGCCCCATCCGCGACTTTCAGCGGCGCTGTTTTGCGGGCGGAATCTTTTTCATCGCGACGTTGAAGCGACTCCAGCACCTCCTGCGCTTTCTCGGTTTCACCGCGGGCGATCAGCTCTGCGTGACGGCGCTCCGCCCGCTTTTCCGGATCGGCATCCAGATAAAATTTGTACGGCGTTTTTGGAAAGACCACCGAACCGATATCGCGTCCCTCCATTGCCAGCGAACCTAGTTTTTGCAACTTGCGCAGATTAGCCACAACAAAGGCGCGCACGCCCGGTATCGCCGCGACATCCGAAACCGCTTCGCGCACATCCTTGTCGCGCAGCGCTTCGCCCGGCTCCACTCCGTCGATCGAAAAAACAACCGCGTGATCACGCACCTCAAACTTCCACTTCGACTTCAACAGCGCGGGCAAAACCGCCAGCGGGTTTTTGGTGTTCACCCCGTCCTGAAGCATCTTCCAAGTCACGCCGCGATAAAACGCGCCGGAATCCACAACCACACAATTCAACCGCTTCGACGCCTCGCGCGCCACAGTCGATTTCCCGGAAGCCGCCGGGCCGTCAATTGCAATAATCCGATGTTTAGCCATAAATTATCTCACAGTTTAATCAGCAGTTGAGAGGGAGACACAATCGGTATTCCCTCCACGGCTCCAATTATCAATAGATCCTGATCTCCCGTCACCAGCCAGTCCGCCCTGCCTCGTGTCGCGACAGACATTAACTCAATATCATCCGAATCGCGGCATTCCAGCTCAGAAGCTAGAACAGCCGCCTCCATTTCTTCCGCCAACATTTCAATCGAACTTAAAAAACAGTCGATCTCGTTTTGCGATAATTTCCGCAGATTTTGTATTTTCGGATAAAGCAAAACCCGCTTCAACTCATCCATTGTTACTGCGGAAATTAGAAAAACAGTTCGTTCATCCTCCACCAGCTTTCGCACCAGTTCACCAGTCGTTCCAGACGGTGAAATCAGTGCACTGACAAATACATTAGCATCAACGACCACCCGCATACGCTAACGCCCCCGGACAGCGTGTTTCGCCTCATCTGCCAATGCCATTGCATCCTCATCACTCATCCGAGCTTCGCCGTCGAGCGCATCAAGCAGATGAGCTTTTGCCGCGCGGCGCATCGCCTGCAACCGGCTGACCGGAACCATCGCCGCTAGGGGCTGACCTTTACGTTCAATTACATACTCATCGTGCCGAATAGACACCCGATTCAAAATATCCCCAAGATGCTTACGAACATCTAATGTGGTTACCGTAGTCATCAGCCCTCCCCAAACACGCAACTATCATAGTTGCTATAGATGAAATATATGCAAGGCATGACATCCTGTCAACGCCACGGATCATTCAGCCTGACCGCCAAGTTGTTCTAAATGTTTCCAAAAGTCCGGATAGGAGGTTTGCACACACTCCACATTGTTCAACCGCACCGGCCCATCCGCAAATGTCGACAGTACCGCCATCGACATCGTAATGCGATGATCGCCGTGCGATTCCAGCGGCTCCACCGGAGCCGATAGTTTTGCCGGGCCGCTCACCGTCATGCCGTCCGGTTGCTCGGTCACCTCCACGCCGAACGCGCGCAGATGTTCTGCCGTCACGGCGATGCGATCACTCTCCTTCACTCGCAACTCTGCCGCATCGCGGATCACCGTTTTGCCTTCAGCCAATGCTCCGAGCACAGCAACTATCGGCAACTCATCAATCAGATTAGGAATCTCATCCCCACAAATTTCGGTTCCGGAAAGTTGCGCGCCGCGCACAGTCACATTGCCGATCGGATCACCGTCTGCCTGCGTCAATCTGGTTTCAATCTGCGCGCCCATACGTTTCAGCACATCCAACAGCGCGGTGCGGCGCGGATTCAGACCGACTCCGCGAATCGTCAGCTCCGCGCCGGGACGTGCGGCGACTGCCGCGATCCAGAAAGCGGCAGATGAAAAATCACCCGGCACGGTCAGATCGTGCGCGTCAAACTGCGGTCCGTTTGGACCAAAGCCCTGCACGCTGATTTCAAGCCCGTTCACATCAATTGGAATTTCCAATGTTTGGAAAAGTTTTTCGGTATGGTCGCGCGTCGGGCGCGGCTCGATCACCGTGGTTTTCCCCTCGGCAAACAACCCGGCCAGCAGAACACAGGACTTCACTTGCGCGGAAGCCATCGGCAGTTCGTAGCGGATTCCTTTCAAATGGGTGCCACGGATCGTCATCGGCAGCGTGCCCTTTTCACCAGTCAACTCCAACTGAGCGCCCATCTCTCCGAGGGGATTTGCAACCCGCCCCATTGGACGGCGCGAAAGCGACTCATCACCGGTCATCGTCACCGACATCGGTCGGCCCGCCAGCAATCCGGCCAGCAGACGGGTGCCGGTGCCGGAATTGCCCATATTGAGCGGATTGGCCGGCTCTTTGAATTTCCCGGCGGTTCCGGTGATTTTAAGCGAGTCACCGTCAAAGCGGCACGAAGCTCCCAGCGAGCAAACCGCGTGCAACGTGCTCATTGCATCTTCTCCGTTCAGAAAGCCCGTCAAGGTCGTGGTGCCTTTCGCCAGCGCGGCGAGCATCGCAATTCGCTGCGAAACACTTTTATCACCGGGAACAGAAAGCTCCCCGCTCAATTTTGCTGGAAAAACAGTTTTAGCACTCATTATTTTAAAAACCTATTTTGTTGCAGGACCGCATCCCGTACCGCCGTGGCCTCTTCGAGCCAACGGCGAATATCGGCCTGATTGCCACCGCGCAGAATCTCGATTAGCCCCTGAAGCTCTTCATGGAAATGGTCGAGTTCCGCTTCGAGCGGTATGCGGTTAGTATCGATAATATCCACCCACATGTCGGCGGAACCGGAGGCCACGCGGGTGGTGTCAAAAAACCCTGTTCCGCAAAAGTCGGCTTTTTCAGTGCCGACCGAACGTGCCAGCGCCGACGCGACCATATGCGGCAGATGGCTCGTTGTAGCCAGCATGACATCGTGTTGCGTGGCCGACATTTCGACCACGTCCGACCCAACACTTTTCCAAAGGTTGGAAACCACCTCTAGAGCGGAAGCTGGTGTTTCATCCGCCGGACAGACCACGGCCAAACGACCTTCGTACAAATCGGGGTTCCCAGCATCCACTCCGGTCTTTTCGGAGCCGGCAATCGGATGCGAGCCGACGAAGCAAGCATCGCTATCCGCAAACAAATCGTTCATCAGAGCAATCAGTTCATTCTTTGTGCTACCGACATCTGTGACCACCGCGCCGGACTTGAGTGCCGGAATAATTTCTTTGGCGAGCTCAACAATCGACCAGATCGGCACGCAAAGGATCACAACATCCGCGTCCTTGGCGGCAGCGGCCGGCGTTGAAAAAATTTCATCGACCGCGCCAAGCTCCAGCGCACGCTTCCGGGTTTGTTCGCGACGGGCATAGGCCCGAATACGCACAGAAGCCCCGCGCTTTTTTAGCGCGAGCCCCAGCGAGGAACCCATCAGCCCCAGTCCTAGTATTGTAATCGTTTTCATCAAATCCGGATTTCCACTGTTTGGAAAAATAACCTATGCCGCCATGCTATGGCTTCCAATGATCGGAAGTTTCTATCAGAAATCATCCAATGTTTGGAAACCAAAGCTCATATTTTTCTCTACCTATCCACATGAAGCCTATTTTTCGGCCGACGAAAAATGGCGACTGCAACTTGACACACCCTAAAAAATAATCACACGTTTAGAGGTGTGATCATTTTTTACAGGAGACCGTTATGTATAAGTATCAGACAGCATTTGTGAAAATCTGCAGGATCATCGCCAACGAAACCCGTCTTCACCTGCTCTGGGTGGTTTTCGAAAACAACGGGTTATGCGTTCAAGATGCTGCTGAAAAAGTAAATATAAGCTCCCAAAACGGGAGTCATCAACTCTCTCTTCTCGCGACGGCAAAGCTCATCGAACCGACGAGAGCAAAACGAAAAGTACTTTACCGCCCTACTGCCGAGCCTGAAACAGCTGAAGCCAAACACCTTCTTTCTTTGCTGCTCCAATGCCACTCAGACAAAACCTCTTTCAAAACAATCATTCATTTTTCAACCGCGTTCACCCATGAGCGCAGAATTCAAATTGTGAGGTGCCTGTCGCAATCTGACAGAAGTTTTGAATCCTTACTCAAAAAGACCGGAATGACGTCTCCTTCACAAGTCCGCCATTTGAGAAAATTACGTCAGCGCGGATTTGTTAAAAAACAAAACGGCGCATTTGCTCTAAATAGACCGGAGAGCGATTTCGCCCGCGGCCTTCTCCAGCTTGCTGTGCGATGACTCATCCGGGTAAAAAAAACAATCACACCTCTAAAGGTGTGATTATTTAATACAACTCGAAACCTCGAGCCAAACGGTACTATTTTATTGGACGAAAATGAGTTTTTCTTTTCCGGCGCGAACGCTGACGGGCTTGCCCGGTACGATTTCGCCGCGCAGGATCGCCTCGGCCATCGGATCCTCCAGCTGCCGCTCAACCGCTCGGCGCAATTGACGCGCGCCGTAGGCTTTATCGAAGCCTTTCTTAATCAGGAATTCTTTGGCTTTCGGCGCAATCGTTAGTTTGATTTTTCGCGAGTCAACCCGTTCCTGCACCCGGCTAATTTCGAGGTTGAGGATAACCTTGATGTCTTTCTCCGTCAGCTGACGGAAGACGATGATATCATCCAACCGGTTGACCAGTTCGGGCTTAAAGGTTTCCTTGCAGGCATCCATCATCACTTTTTTCAGCTTTTCGTAGCCGTCTTCGGCGCTGTCGGGGGCGAACCCGAGCCCGCCCTTGGAAACGTGAGTGGCACCGACATTGGAGGTCATGATGACGATGGTGTTGCGGAAATCGACGCTGCGGCCGAGGCTGTCGGTTAGACGGCCCTCTTCAAGAATCTGAAGCATCATGTGCGTCACATCGGGATGGGCTTTTTCAATTTCGTCGAACAGAACCACGGAGTACGGACGGCGGCGGACGCGTTCGGTTAGCTGCCCCCCCTCTTCGTGGCCGACATAGCCGGGCGGTGAACCGACCAGACGCGAGGCGGAAAATTTTTCCATGTACTCAGACATGTCGATCTGAATCAGCGCATCGGGATCGTCAAACATAAAGCGCGCCAGCTCTTTGGCGAGCATGGTTTTACCAACACCGGTTGGCCCGAGGAACGCAAACGAACCGATCGGGCGGCGAGGATCTTTGAGTTCGGCGCGCGAGCGGCGCAACGCGCGGCTGATCGCCGAAACCGCTTCGTTCTGGCCGATGACGATCTTTTCGATTGATTCTTCCATCTTCAGCAGTTTGGCAAGAGCCTTCTCACCCATTTTATCGACCGGCACACCCGTCCATTTGGAGACGACCACACGGATCTCCTCTTCGTCAACGATGGAAACATTTTCCTCTTGCTTGCTTTCCCATATTTTTTTGGCGGCATCGAGTTCTTCTTTGGCTTTGCGCTCCGCATCGCGATGGGCGGCGGCGTCCTCAAACTTCTGCTCGCGGATGGCAATATCCTTCTGCTCCTGCGCCTTTTTAAAGCGGGAGCGGATTTCCTGGAACTCCGGCGGTTTAATCATATTAGAGATATGGCTGCGCGCACCGGCTTCGTCGATCAGGTCGATCGCTTTATCCGGCAGGAAGCGGTCGGGCAGATAGCGCGCGGCCAGCTTGGTGGCGGCCACAAGCGCCTCATCGGTTATTTTAGCGTGGTGATGTTCTTCATATTTCACGCGAAGACCCTGCAGAATCAATATCGTTTCCTCAATGGTCGGCTCTTTGACCATCACGGTCTGGAAGCGACGCTCAAGCGCGGCGTCTTTTTCAATGGATTTGCGGTACTCATTGAGCGTGGTCGCTCCGATGCACTGTAGCTCGCCGCGGGATAAAGCCGGCTTAATGATATTGGCCGCATCCATCGTGCCCTCGGCAGAGCCGGCACCAACGATGGTGTGCATCTCGTCGAGGAACAGCAAAACATTACCGGCTTTTTTGATTTCATCCATGACCGCTTTAATGCGCTCTTCAAACTGTCCGCGGTATTTGGTGCCTGCAACCATCAGAGCGAGGTCGAGGGTAATCACTTTCTTTTCAGCCAGAATCTGAGGAATCGTCCCGTCGGAAATGGACTGAGCGAGCCCTTCGGCGATCGCGGTTTTTCCAACGCCGGCCTCCCCAAGCAGCACAGGATTGTTTTTAGTGCGACGACAGAGAATTTGGATCACGCGTTCAATCTCATCCTGACGGCCGATCACCGGATCCAGTCCGCCTTTTCGTGCCATCTCGGTCAAGTCGCGGCCAAATGCATTGAGCGCCGGAGTTTTGGCTTCCTTTCCATCAGCGACCCGTTCCTGCGTACCGTACGGGGGCGAATCTTCTTCACCCACCTGCATGGTTCCGTCGTAGTCGGGGTCGAGCATCGCCATAATTTCTTCGCGTGCCTCTTCGAGGTCAACGCCCATATTTTCTAGAACACGAGCGGCGATGCCCTCGCCTTCGCGAAGCAGGCCGAGCAGGATGTGCTCGGTTCCCACATAGCTATGGCTAAGTGAGCGGGCCTCGCTGGTCGCCAGCGCCAAAACTTTTTTGGCACGCGGGGTAAACGGGATGTTGCCGGACATCTTGGTGCCGCCGCCCACTCCGACTGCTTTTTCGACTTCCAGCCGAAGACCCTGCAGGTCGACCCCCAAAGACTGAAGGGCGCTAACGGCTACGCCGCTACCCAAACCCACCAGTCCGAGCAGGACATGCTCGGTGCCGACATAATTATGACTGAACTGTTCCGCCTCTTTGCGGGCCAGATGCAATACGCGCTGTGCTCTCGGTGTAAAGTTTTCCATAGGACTCCTCTTAAATTAGCCTGTGATTATTCCAGAACGGGGGTTGAATACAAGCTGTGCGTACTGCGTATTTCGTACTGCGTATTAGAATACGCAATACGGAGTACGTAGCAATTATTACGCATCACTCTCTCTGGCCGCGTTGAGAGCGGAACTTTCGGAGTCATCCACTGTGAGGAAGCGGCGACCCGCCCAAGCAGTGGCGGCAGCGCCGAGCGGAGCGGTGAAAAGAATGCTCATCACCGCGACCGCCAGAATGATTTTTCCTGGAGCGGGATCGCGACCCATTTGAACCATCACCCCCAATGGAACCGCGCCGATGGCTGCCTGCACGGTGGCTTTGGGCCAATAGGCCACCACGACAAACATGCGTTCGCCCCGGTTGAGCGAACTGCCGGCCAGACACAGAAGCACGCCCGCACTGCGCAGAACCAGCCCACAACTGATTAGCGCCAGCCCAGCCAGTCCGGCGTGCAAAGCCACGGAAACCTCCACCTGCGCGCCCACCAGTGTGAACAGCAGAATGGAGGCAAAAATCCAGATCTTGCCCAGTTTGGACGATAACTCGTGTGCCATTCGTTCGCGTTTTTCAAGAATCAGGAACCCGAGCGCCATGACTGCCAGTAGCGCAGCGAACGGAACATGCCCTTCGAGCAGTTGCTGAACGCGCACGAGCAGAATCGAAACCCCCAGCACGATCAGCGCCCGCTTGGTGGCGCGAGGATTAAAGCGTTCGAACAGCTTCAGCAGAATCCAACCCGCCAGCAGTCCGGTGCCGACGCCGAGCAGAATTGAAATGGGAATGCCAGCCAGCGCGCCGCCGATACCGACCGAGTGACCTCCATAAAGACCGATCAGAATCGTAAAAATTGTAATCGCAAACACATCATCGAGCGAAGCAGCGGCCAGTACCATGGTGGGAATCGCTTTGGCAACTCCGCGCTTTTCCCCGATAAAACGGATCATCAGCGGCACGACAACGGCGGGCGAAACGGCGGCGAGGATGAAGCCAAGCAGCGCGGATTCCATTGGGCTCAGCGGCAGAAAGTGCGGACCGAGCAGCGCAATCGTGGTCCCTTCTACAATACCCGGCACACAGGCGAGCGCCAGCGTTCGCCAGCCCGCTTTGGCCAACGCCTCACGGCTCAGTTCAAATCCCGCGCGCAACAAAATCACGATCAGCGCCATCAGGCGCAGGTCCTTGGAAATCGCCAGAAAATCCGGAGCCAACACATTCAACACACAAGGACCGACCGCGATACCGAGTAGCAACATGCCGATCAGCCCCGGCAACCGGCACATCCGGAACATCCAATCGACCAGCAACCCGATCAAAATTAACTCTGCTAAATTTACAGCCATTCTTGTTATCCAATCTTCCAATGGTTGGAAAAATATATGCATGCCGGATCATCCGGTTTCCAAGGATTGGAAAATTTCTACCGGAAAGTTCCAACCATTGGAAGCCATTGCATGGCGGCCGGCTATTTTTTTTCCACTCTTTAAAACCAGCTCTCCGAAGAATCGGAGTCTCCGACGTAGCGCGGGCTCTACAGTTTTCACTGCTTGGAAACTCGGGTCATCCGCGGTCACGACCCGCAGCTACAGGAGGTTCAATCCGTGGCCATCGCATCATTTCAGCTGTTAGAGTTTTTTCAACAAAAGATACGGAATCCGGGGTTTTAGCGAAGGAGAACGATTTCGACGGACAAGTTGCGGCGGATATCCTCCCATGCGAGGTTTCAAAGGGACAATCTTTGCGCTCTCTGCGCTCTTTTGCGGTTAAAAGTGCCCCCTCTCCCATCTGCGTTCATCTGCGCGATCTACGGATAGAACTCTCGGTGCCTCTGAGTCCTCTGTGGTAAAAGTGCATCCGATCTGGAGCGCAGTGCGCGGGCAGACAGGCAGGATGCCCGTCCCACGTTCCAAACATTGGAAATCCTATTCACTCCGCTTTGCAACTTGACGGCTTGGCGAGAGACCCTAACAAAAAAAGCTCCGCCGATTTAGCGGAACCTCCGTTAGAAAAGCGGTGGCAAGCCACCGCACTCCATACTATTTCATTTATTAGCGCGGAAGTATTCCATCAGCTGGTTGGTGGAGCTGTCGTGCTTAAGTTCGGAATTGCTTTCGCGGTTCGGTTTTTGATTGGTGAACCATAAGGTAACGTATAGTGTTTCGCACTTTTATTTCCCGAGAGTGATGATATGGCTTTTATGGCAGAGAATCAAAAAATAGATATGAAACTGAGGAGGAATGTCGTCTTCTGTTTGATTTGCGTCGCGTTTGTTGTTTTTTCCGGCACGAGTATGGCTACCTCCAATTCTGTGAAAACGGTTCGAACGGAAATCTACCCGGAGTGTGCTCTTAACCCTGAAAGCATTATACATCTGACCATGGAGCATAGTGCCAGGATCCAAGCCGCTAGGCATCAGCTGGAATCGGCCGAATATAACTTTAAGTTGTTTGAAAGCAGATACACGCAGTTTTCTCCCTTAAAAATGGGCTCCAAAATTGAACGGGATCAGAACAGCGAATACGAAAGTGAATTAACCGTTGGAATAGAAAAAGAGTATTTCGATGGCAGTTCGGTCAGCGCCGGTGTCGGCACCCGGGAGACCTGGGGTAAAGATGTGGATGAGGATAGCGGCCAGTTTTTCAGAACACGCATCCAGTTTCCTCTGTTTAGTTCAAACCGAAAACTGACTCGTATGATTCAGCGGACATTTGAAGAGAATGAGCTCTACAGTTCTCAGCTCGACTACGTGAATACGATTCGCGGGACCATTCGAAACTCGCTGAGGGAATATTACGATTATATTCCGCGGGTACAGACATTAGAACGACTGCGGGCTTATAAGAAAGATCTGGTTGCGTTTAGAAATTGTGAAGCGTTGAGCGACCGTTCAGATGATTGTCAACTTCTCGATGGTGAGATTAACTTGCTGACGTCACGGATCCAGGGATGGGAAATCAAAGTGGAGTCGTTGCTGATCGGAATTGAGCGGTGGATCGGTGTTCCAGAATGTGAGAAATACACGGTGGATTCGATTGATCTGGATTTCAAGAAAATGGATTATTTCGGCGAGTTTTATGTATCTGCGCCTTATGACGAGATTTATAAAAGAACCATTGAGAATGATACTGAGTTGATGGTGTTGAAGCTCATTAAAATTAATGCGATCGAGAAGAAACATCTGGCTCACGAGGGGAAATGGGACATTTTTCTGACGACGGAAGGTAAATATAACTTCAATGAACACAGTGATCACATATCACAGGACAATTATTACGAAGTCAGCTCTGGGTTAACCGTTAAGCGGTTTGATAAGTGGGTTTTGCGCTATACGATACAAAAAGCTGATGCCGATATTTTTTATATTGATGAAAAGATGAAAGATCGCCGACTTGCGATGGCGGCGGATATCAGGCAAAAAAAAGTGGCATTGCTCACGACAAAGAAACAGGTATTAAGCTCTCGCAAAAGCTTTGAATCCTGGGAAGAAATCCACCGCTTAAAGAGAGAGAGCTTCCTGCAGGAAACTGCGACCACTGAAGACTACCTCCAGTCTTTCCGATCGATGGTTAATGCCATGGCGGATAGGCTGGATTACGAAAATGAATACTTCGATACCATTCGGGATTTTGACTATATTTGCGGAACCTATTTTAAGGCATTGGGAATCAATGTGGCTCAGTTAACTAACAACGGTGAATAATTAGTTTTGTGGGTTCATTCTTTTGACAAGAATCGATCCGGATTTTTCCGCTTCGCGCCAACGCATTGTGTTCCGTGGTGAAAACAAAAAAGTTCCGCCGGTTTGGCGGAACCTCCGTTAGAACAGCGGTAGCAAGCCACCGCACTCCATACTATTTCATTTATTTGCGCGGAAGTATTCCATCAGCTGGTTGGTGGAGCTGTCGTGCTTGAGTTCGGAATCGCTTTCGAGTTCTGGCAAAATAGCAGAGGCTAGAACCTTGCCGAGTTGCACGCCCCACTGGTCGAAGGAGAAAATATCCCAGATCATTCCCTGCACGAAGATTTTGTGTTCGTAGAGGGCGATGAGCTGTCCGAGCACCGCCGGCGTGAGTTTTTCGGCCATGAGGGTGTTGGTGGGACGGTTACCTTCGAAGGTTTTGTGCGGCACGAGTTCAGCGGGTGTTCCTTCGGCAATCAGTTCCTCAGCGGATTTCCCGAAGGCGAGCGCTTCGGTCTGCGCGAAAAAGTTGGCCATCAGTTTGGCGTGGTGGTCGCCGATCGGATTCTGAGATTTTGCAAAGCCGATGAAATCGCACGGGATGAGTTTGGTTCCCTGGTGGATCAGCTGATAGAAGGCGTGCTGACCATTGGTACCGGGTTCGCCCCAGATGACCGGGCCTGTGTTCCATTCAACGCGCTGGCCGTCCTGCGTGGTGGTTTTTCCATTGGATTCCATGTCGCCCTGCTGGAAGTAGGCGGCGAAACGACTGAGGTACTGGTCGTATGGCAGGATGGCGTGGGTGGCGGCATCGAAGAAGTTGTTGTACCAGATGCCAAGCAGCGCGAGGATGACCGGCATATTTTCGGCAAACGGCGCGGTGCGAAAATGGGTATCCATGGCGTGGTAGCCGTCGAGCATTCCGCGAAAGTTTTCCGGGCCAACGGCGATCATCACCGGTAGGCCGATGGCGGAGCAGAGCGAGTAACGGCCGCCAACCCAGTCCCAGAAGCCGAACATATTGGCGGTATCGATGCCAAACTTAGAAACAGAATCGGCATTGGTGGAAAGCGCGACGAAATGTTTGGCGACGGCGGCTTCGTCCTTAAGCGTTTTGAGTAGCCAATCTTTGGCGCTCTGCGCGTTGGTCATGGTTTCCTGGGTGGTGAAGGTTTTGGACGCCACAATAAAGAGAGTTTCTTCGGCATCGAGATCGCGCACGGTTTCGGCAATGTGGGTGCCGTCGACGTTTGAAACAAACAGGATGTTCAGATCGCGCTGCGTATAGGGCTTCAGTGCCTCATAGGCCATGACGGGACCGAGGTCGGAACCGCCGATGCCGATGTTGACGATATTTTTGATCGGCTTGCCGGTGTGGCCTTTCCATTCGCCGGAGCGGATTTTATCGGAAAAAGCAGCCATGCGGTCGAGCACATCGTGCACGGCGGGGATGACGTTTTCGCCGTCGACGAAAACCTCTGCATCGCGCGGGGCGCGTAGCGCGGTGTGGAGCACCGCGCGGTCTTCCGTCTCGTTGATTTTTTCGCCGGCAAACATCGCTTCCATTTTCTCGCGCAGTCCGATGGCCTCCGCGAGTGCGGTTAGTTTTTGCATGGTTTCTGCGGTGACGCGGTTTTTCGAGTAGTCGAGAAACAGGTCACCAACGGTCAGTGAAAAGGTCTTTGCACGGGCGGGATCGTCGGCAAATAGGTTGCGCAGGTGAACGGTTTTGTTTGTTTTCCAATGGCTGGAAAGTTCGATCCATTCAGCACGCTTATTCAGTTTTTGTGTCATGAGGTTCTCCGCTTAGATTTGATTGACGCATCCTAACGGCAGGCACGGACGGCATAAACCCCAAAATGGTGTAAACTCCCGCACGCCGTTCTTGTTTTGGCCCCTCTCTATGATAAAGTAGTGAACTTATGCTTATAACAAAAAAAATTCTATTGTTACTCATCGCCCCGATCGCACTCTGTTCCTGCGATAAAGAGGTCATTAACGGGTCTGAATCCGCTGCGGCTGTGGTCAAAAAAACGCCGCTTCCGATCAAACGGATCGCCGCACGAGTGGCCGACCGCCTGCCTCACATCCACCTCAGCCGTGCTGCTTTTGACGATTCCATTGCTACCAACGCCTTGGCCCTGTTCATCGATTCGATCGATTTTGATCGCAGCTATTTTCTGGCTTCTGATATCGAAGAATTTGAACAGCAGGCCACCCTGCTCGACGACCAAATCCGCGCAGGCGACACCTCGTTTGCCAATGTTGTTTTTCAACGCTTCAAAGAACGTCTGATCGACCGTGTGGCATATGCAAACCAGCTGATCGACAACGGGTTTGACCTGACCCTTGAGGAAACCTACCGCTGGAAACGCGACAAGGAACCCTGGGTGGCTGACGAAGCCGAGTGGAATGAGCTGTGGCGTAGAAAAATTAAAAACGAATACGTCGGCCGAGTCGCCATGCTCGAAGCCACCCCGCCCGAAGAGGAATTGCTTGAAGAGGTTGACAACCAGACAACCAACGAACTGGCCGAAGCTACCGATGAAGTTGAAGAAGAGGTCCTTTCGCCAGAAGAGTTTATTCGGGAACGCTACGAACAGTATCAGAATGTGATCGAAACCAATTACGATGAAGAAAACATTCTGCAGCGCTACCTAAGCGCCTTCACCCACAGCTACGATCCGCACAGCGACTATCTCTCCCCGCGCGGTGTCGAAGATTTTGACATTCACATGAGCCTGTCGCTAGTCGGGATTGGTGCCATGCTTCAAAGCGAAGACGGGGCGGCCAAAATCACTAAAATTATTGCGGGCGGACCGGCCGACCAGGACGGCCGTCTCAAAGCGGGTGATAAAATCATCTCAGTGGCGCAGGGCGACGAACCCTCGGTGAGCATTCTGCACTGGCCACTGAGCAAAGCGGTCCGACTGATTCGCGGAGAAATCGACGCCAAAGTGGTTCTCACCATTATTCCCGCCGAAGACAAAACGGGAACCCGCACCAAGAAAATCGATCTCCTGCGCGCCGAAGTAAAACTGGAGGAACAGGCCGCTAAAGGCAAAGTCTACGACACCATCGGCACCAATGCCCTACCACACCGTCTCGGAGTGGTCACCGTGCCCGAGTTTTATGCCGATTTTGATGCCGCCCGTCGGGGCGATGTCAATGCCCGCCGTGTTTCAACCGACGTCCGCAACATTCTCAAAAGCTTTTCCACTAATGATGTCGACGGGATCATCGTCGACCTGCGAAACGACGGCGGCGGATCGCTGCCCGAGGCCATTGACATTACCGGCATGTTTATTCCGCTCGGCCCAGTAGTTCAGGTGCGCGAAAGCCGCGGCTTGTCGGTTCTGCCCGACGGCGATCCCTCCACTATCTATTCCGGCCCGCTGGTCGTGCTCGTCAACCGCATCAGCGCATCGGCCTCCGAAATCGTCGCCGCCGCCCTGCAGGACTACGGCCGCGCCATCATCGTGGGAGACAGCAAAACCCACGGCAAGGGAACCGTGCAGACGGTTCAGCCGCTTTCCCGACTCTCGGACAACCTCGGCTCACTCAAAGTGACCACCGCCAGCTTCTACCGCATTGCCGGCGGCTCCACCCAGATGCGCGGCGTCATTCCTGACGTCATTCTGCCCTCCCTGTTCGACACGCTGGAAATCGGCGAAGAATTCCTACCGAACGCCCTGCCCTGGACTCAAGTGCACAGCGCCTACTACCGGCCGTGGAGTCCGTCGGTCAAGCCGCTATTGCCACAGCTGAAAGAGCGCTCCGACCAACGTATGGAAGACAACTCGGCGTTCACCACCTTCCTCGCCCGGCGCGAGCGAATTCGCGAACGGATGGAAACCCCCGAGATCTCCCTGCGGCTCACCGACCGGGTGGACGAGATTCTGGCCGAACAGGAACTAGAGGATTTGCAAACCGCCATGATGCCGGCCGAAACAGACGATGAAGACGAGAAAAAAGAAGAGGATCCCATCTTGGATGAGACCCTCCTGATTCTATCCGATCTGGTCGAACTCACCTCCACAGGAAACGTGGTGCAATCCTTCTAGTGTTGTCACATTGTAGGACGCGGTTGCCACTCCTTCGTCGTTGCCTCGCAACAACGAGGCCTCTCTTCGAGTCTGTATTCAGAGAGCTTGTGTCCCACGCACGGACAGGAGCACACACGCTCCCGAATACGGGAAGCGCGTCCTACAAGTTTACCGATGGCGTTATGTTGCGAAGTCCGTTCGAAATATTGAGATTCATTCAGAAAACGCACACTTCGTAACATAATGAACTACGCAACATAAGGACAGCAACACTATCCTACAACGGACGATCGACATGACACTAGCCTGAATTATTCACTTAATATGAATAAATCAGGCTAAGCGTTTTCTGCGTTGTTGACGTGGAGAGTCTGAGTCGGGAAGGCGAATTCGATCCCCTCTTCGTTGAAACGCTTGAGGATCGTCAGATTAAACATCTGATCAAACTCCATAAAGCTCCAGTAATCCGGCGGGGCAAACCAGTAGATCACCAGAATGTTCAGCGAACAGTCGTTGAAATTATTAAAAAAGACACGCGACGAAAAATCAGGGTGGAACTTCTCATTATGCGCATCCAGAACCCCTTTAATGATTTCCATGGCGCGCTCCACTTTTTCCGGCGGCGTGTCATAGGTGATGGTGATATTAGCCACACGCTTGATAAAGGGTCGCTTGCTGACATTGCGGATCATCAGATTGGCCAGCTCGCCGTTCGGAACGGTAACCAGATGGCCATCGAGCGTGCGGATACGCGTCGAGCGCATACCGACCTCTTCCACGGTTCCATCGGTGTCGTTGACTACAATCCGGTCACCCATCTGGAAGGGATGATCGGTAAAAATCACCAACGAGCCGAAAAAGTTTTTGATGGTATCCTGCGCGGCCAAAGCAACCGCCAGACCGCCGACCCCGAGGCCGGCCAGAATGGAAGTGATTGAATTACCGCTCAACTCCTGGGCGATTTGCACCACCCCGAAAATGACCACCAGACTGCGCAGCGTTTTGCGGACCAACGGCACCATCATATCGTTCAGGGGGGAGGTGTTCATTTTTGCGGAGATACACCGCATCCAGTAATCCATCAATTCCACGAGCTGATAGACCACGTAGATGACAACAAGTATGCCCAGCACACCGACCGCCGTATCCCGTTCATCAGCCCAATCTGTCAGATCCAGCAGCTTGGCCGAAAAACAGATTCCGAGCACTGCCGACGGAAACAAAGCCATCCGAGAAATCAGCAGCAACAACTTCTTCCTAAATGCCCCCTCCTTCAGATCTGTTTTATCCGCCAGAGTCCGGGCGGCCATTTGAATCAACCGCCCGATGGCCAAACCGGCCAATACGGCCGCCAACATCCAGAAAAAGTCCCATCCTGTATTTTCCATAGTGCCCTCCTAAAAAATCAGCTTACCTGCAATCCTCTAAAATCCGCGCCGGTCGGGCTCTGGAATACCCGCAGCTCAAATTCTGGAAGCGCCGCCAGAACATGATCAAAAATATCGCCCTGAATCGCTTCATAATTTGCCCAGACCTGATCGCGACTGAACACATAGATTTCAATGGGCAGCCCCTCTGCGGTCGGCTGAAGCTGGCGAACCAGAAAGGTCATGTCGTCATGCACCATCGGATGATTGCGCAGATACCGCTGCAGGTAGGCACGAAAAATGCCGACATTGGTCTGGCGACGTCCATTCACTTTAACGTTCAAATCGATGTCGCTCTGCTCATTATCTGTATCGATCTCTTTCTGTTTTTCATCCAGATAAGAGGACAGGCAAGCGATCTGACGGAAACGCTCAATCATATCTGCATCCACAAACCGGATGCTATTCATATCAATTCTAACGGAACGCTTAATGCGCCGCCCGCCGGACTCCGACATTCCCCTCCAATTCTTAAACGAGTCGGAAACCAGCGCGTACGTTGGTATCGTTGAAATAGTTTTATCCCAGTTCTGAACCTTCACGGTGTTCAGCGCCACATCAATCACATCGCCGTCCGCGCCGTACTTTGGCATCTCAATCCAATCGCCCACCTCCACCATATTATTAGCGGAAAGCTGCACCCCGGCCACAAACCCGAGGATCGTATCCTTGAAAATCAATAGGATCACCGCAGTCAACCCACCCAGCACGCTGAACAACCCCCACGGCGATTTACCAAGAAGGGTTGCAACCATAAAAATGGTTACAAACAAATACAGGATAATTGTAACGGCTTGCAGGTAGCTGCAGATCTGGTGTTTATTGAAAATCCGCCGCATCGAATTGAGCACCGCCTGCGCAATACGTGCCGCAAACAAAATCAGCAAGGCATAAACAATACGGCTGACCAGTAGCCCTGAATCATACGGAACCAGCAATCGCTCCACGCCCAGATAAACCAGCAGCAACGGAAACAGGCGAACAATACGACGGAACACCCCGGCCTCCAGCAGCTCATCGTCCCAATGGTTGGCCGTCTTGCGCGTCAGCACAACAATCAGACGCAGCAGTGTTTTGCGCAACAGCAGATGAAGGAGCAGCGCCGCGCTGACAATGCCGCACATCAGCAACAGAACAGACACCGGCCGTGCCCACGCATTGGATATCCACGGCTGTTTAGATAAAATAGAAATCAGTTGTTCCAACATCAAATTCTCCCGTTGCGCTCAGTCATCTCTTTCAAAAAACCAACAATACCTGTGGTTAACATATCCGCCGAAACGCGCCAATCCCAATTGCCGGTTGTTGTGCCGGGCGTGTTCATACGCCGCCCCTTTCCCAGCACATCCTGCAGCGGAAAAATCGCCCAGCGCGCGGGCGAGCGCATTGCCAGCTCGGTGAGATCGTGATGAATATGATCGCCATGCGTATGCAGAGTTGTCCGAACCACATGCCGCGTCTCTTCATCGAGGTGCTTAAACCACAGCTTTGTCGTTTCATTGTCGTGCGTGCCGGTATAGACTACACGATCCTCCTTGCCCTCCGGCAGGTAGCCCGCTTTGGCCATATCTTCTGCGCCAAAGCGGAATTGAAGCACCGTCATGCCGGGAAAACCGCACGTTTCGCGCAGCGCATCCACCTCGTTGGTAATCAGACCAAGATCCTCGGCAATCACATGGTCTTTCAACCGAAACGCTTTGCCGAAGCCGGGAACCCCTTCTGTGCCGCAACGCAGTTGCCTTTCCAAGGTTTGGAAAAGATCACCATCCGGCCCCTTCACCCACTTGCCATTAATGGCCGTCGGTTCGTCCGCCGGAATCTCCCAATAGGCCTCGAAGCCGCGAAAATGATCAATCCGCACAATGTCCACCAGCTCCAACATGCGGCGCATGCGGGCGGTCCACCACTCGTACTTGGTTTTCTTGTGCGCCTTCCAGTCGTAGAGCGGATTGCCCCAGCGCTGGCCGGTCTCCGAAAAATAGTCCGGCGGCACACCGGCCACCACCGACGATGTACCGTCATCGTTCAGCAAAAACAGCTCGCGATTCGCCCACACATCCGCTGAATCGCCCGCCACAAAAATCGGCACATCTCCGATGAGTTCGATTTCCAATGGTTGGAAAAATGCCTTCATTTTTTTCCAATGGTTGGAAAAAAGGTGCTGAAGAATCTGATGATGTTGAATCTGCTTCGCATGCTGTTTGGTAAATTTTTCCAAGGTTTGGGAATCGCGATCGCGTAGCCCTTCGGGCCAGTCGAGCCACGACGCGCCGCCCTGCGCCTCGCGAATAGAAACAAATAGCGCGTAGTCATCGAGCCAATATGCCTCGGCCTTGCAGAACTCACGAAACGCCTTATTCGGCTTAAACCGATCGCAGACCCCCTTGAGGATTTTCATGCGCGCTTCGATCACGGCAAGAAAATCAATTTTGTGCGGATCGAACTCCGGAAAGCGGCTGAGGTGACGCTTGGTTAAAAGCCCCTCTTCAATCAGCTCATCAAAACTGATCAACAGCGGATTGCCGGCAAAAGCCGAGTTGGATGAATAGGCCGAGTATCCATAACCAATCGGATTAATCGGAAGAATCTGCCAGAGCTTCTGGCCGGACGCGGCGAGAAACTCGCCGAACGTCCGCGCCTCCGGCCCCAACTCGCCCATGCCCCATTTTCCAGGCAGCGATGTGATGTGCAGCAAAATGCCGCTCTTGCGTTCTAAATCCATAGACACAAACGATACGGACAACCTCCGGAAAGTTGAACCACGAAAGAGATAAATGTTTAAACCGCTATCCCTTTCTGACGTGACAACCAAATTCAGAACGGGACAAGTTTTTGGCCGCAAAAAGTCCTAGCGCGGCATAGCCGCAACCAAATCAATATGATCAGAATAATTATGGTCAGAATGATTTCTATTCATGCATACAGGATTCTCTTCCCATTATTTTGACCTTAATTATTCTGACCAAAACAACCCCTATTAAGTTCTTTTCAGGTAATGGTTTGCCGAGGAAAACGTGCATAAAAAACAAGAAGTTGACGGAGAGTAGTACAGAATGCGCAAAATTCAGCGCCCAGAATGACAGTTCAGGCAGGCAGATCTCGATTATTTGACGCTTACCATCTATATCACTGATGATATAAAAAAGGGATGTTTTAGGCATCAATAAGGCTAAATTATATCATCAATGATATAGAACGGAGTTGATTATGAGTGAGAAAAATGGTCAAAAATGTGGGCCGCGGTTGCAAATGGAGCGCAGAAAATCTGCGGTTCATGCGCATCAACGCCCCCAAGATGACCGGCCCGGAAAAAGCAAAAGGCGAGGCCTCGCGCGACTTCCTACGCGAGCGGATCAACGCCAACGATCTGCTTGTTACAGCTGGCCATGCCGTCTATCAGAACTATTGAATATTGAGACCTGACCTCGCCACATCACGCCCCCCGTGCGGGGGGCGACCTGCTCGGCTGCGGAGTTCCCCGCAAAACGATTTCCGTTTCAATCCACGCCCCCGCGAGGGGGGCGACATCATCGAGAAGCTCGATAACCTAGTGAGGTCTGTTTCAATCCACGCCCCCGCGAGGGGGGCGACGCAGCTCGCTCAGCGTGATCGGTGTCGCTGGATGTTTCAATCCACGCCCCCGCGAGGGGGGCGACGTCCGTCGACCACTCCATGACTCCAAACTGTTCTGTTTCAATCCACGCCCCCGCGA
>Ga0307990_1001470_pt1 | contig 19804 bp, 14 predicted proteins | sample EllFjometagen129_FD_203168 | JGI IMG/M metagenome (GOLD analysis project Ga0307990, IMG submission 203168) | Marine microbial communities from Ellis Fjord, Antarctic Ocean - #129 | ecosystem: Environmental > Aquatic > Marine > Unclassified | place: Southern Ocean | collected 2014-10-08
TGCGCCTGCTCAAGCTTCCATGGATAACAAGCGTCTTATCATCAAATTGGTTCGTGATTTGGCTGACTCTGTCATTATTTGTTCAGAGCCTTTCGCCGGTGCCAACGGAGTTTTGAAGATCGCCCATGATATGCCTGAGGAATACTGGGAAACACTTTCATGATGGAAGGATCGAACCAGGGTCAAACATAAAAATGCATGCTAGTGAGCAATGTCAAAGCAATACAGCTCAGTCGCTTTGCTCCAGTTCTTAATTACAAATATAGTCTTCAGCCTTCAGCTGTCAGCTTTTTTGAGCCACTGTGTGGGCTGGTCAAAATTCCAATTCCATTCTTTGATTCCATTCCGTGATTTAAAACACAAGAAGTTAATTAATGAAAGGCTAAAAAACTAACCTTTTGTGCTTGACGTGCTTTATGTTATCGGTTAAAAACTTAGCATATAGAGCAATGCAAATCTATATTGATCTGCAATGGAGACGTTTTTCGGGAAAGCAGGTGGGACATGAGCGATTCTAAGGACACGAAGCTCAGTCGTCGGGAACGACAGATCATGGACATTGTCTACACTCTGGGCAGCGCATCGGCTACTCAAGTGACGGAGGTCATGTCGAATGCCCCTTCACGCACGGCTGTACGTACCTTTCTGCGTATACTGGAGCAGAAAGGCCAGTTAAAGCATACTAAAAAGGGGCGAGAGTTTGTTTTTCAACCCATCCAAGCCAGAAAACGCGTGGGTAAGTCCACTTTGAACCGTGTATTGAATACCTTCTTTGAGGGGTCGCTGACCAATGCGGTCGCTATCCATTTGTCTGATCCCAACAACAAGCTATCTGAAGATGAGCTGAAACGTCTTGAAGACTTGATTCGCAAAGCGAGAACCAAAAGGAGCTAATTATGTCTGGAACGATGCTCGTGATAGCCAACTCAGCGGAAACCTGGTTCTACCTGGGGTTGAGTGTCGCTGTAAAAGGATTCATAATCCTCGGTGTGACGGGGTTGGTTGTACTATTTTTGCGTAAGGCTTCGGCTTCCCTGCGTTATTCTATTCTGTTAATGGCCATGACCAGTCTCATTGCCTTGCCGTTCTTGTCGGCTGTTTTGCCGAATTGGTTTGTGTTGCCAGTCTGGTCCCAGGTCGAAGGCCCTACACAGAGCCAATCAGCATTTGAAATCTTGAACCCAATGTCAGACAGGAGGTCAGAGAATGAATATGGTGTTGATGCGACTTCTGCCAAAGCCCTCCAGGCCATGACTTACGAGTCTCTCGATGTGTCTACAAACAAAACGGATGGTCCCTCTTCCGCTGTGGTTCCGTTGGAGGTGTCAGGTATTGCACCCAATGAGTCAGGGAATACAGTTTACGCCTGGATACTCGCTGTTTGGGCTCTTGGAGCGTTTCTCATTTCAATGGCCCTCGTCCTGGGACGAATATCAATCAGACGGATCGAACGACGATCTCAAAAGATCACCAATCACGCATGGGAATCGAAAATTAGTCATCTTTGCACTGTACTGGGTGTCGCCCGCCCAATTCAACTCATATTGAGTCCTCAACCCTTGATGCCCATGGTGTGGGGCGTATTCAAAATCAGGCTCTTACTCCCTAAAGATGCAGAACGCTGGCCGGAGGATCGACTCAGGCTGGTGTTATTACATGAACTGGCCCATGTTAAGCGGAATGACTACTTCACTCATTTATTCACTTCTTGCGTGTGCGCCTTGTACTGGTTCAACCCATTGGTCTGGTGGGCCCGGCATCAAATGACCCTTGACAGAGAGCATGCCTGCGATGATCTGGTCCTAGATCAAGGTTCCCATCCCGCAGATTATGCTGACGAATTACTCCATGTGGTTGCGGGGCTACAACCCTATACCCCCCATGGATCTGCCGCCATTGCCATGGCACGCAGTTCCAGGCTTGAATTGCGATTGAAACAAATCCTGGACGTCAATATAAATCGTCGCTTCACTCGACGGAGTTTGCTGGCGTGTTTGACGATGGTGGCAGGTATTGTCTTGCCAGTAGCCACCATGCGTTCAGTCAGAGCAGTTGAGTACACGCCTCTTCCTCAGGCAATTCGACAGGATCTACCAAAAACAAAACTCACTTATCAACGTGATGAAACGGAAAAACTAGATTTCATTGTGACGCTGAATAATGGTGTGACAGTTGAACTATTGGGTATTTGTGAGCATCCGAGTTTTGGAAAGCAATGGTGGATGCCAAATGGCGATCTTCTTGAAGAGGCTCCTTATGATGACGAGCCTTTCGGAAGGGCTTTCCCTAAATGGGGTGAAAAAGGTTATAAATTTGGGGTTAGGATTAGTGGGCTTGCAGACAAGGCGTTTGACTATTGCGTAATGCCTCAAAAGTTTCAACAAACACAAGGTAATCGAGGGTACAGGCCCAGTGAGAAGAACGGCAATAAAAATGCAAAATATGTAAATGGATCACTGGATGAGATTATTATTGCTATAGGCGCATCTTTCGTTGAAGAAATGGTTGATTGCGATTTTACAGCGGGTGTATGTTCTGGTGATTGGAAAGATGAATATAGATACGAAGACGATAAGCCCAATGATGTTGTCGAGTGGACAAGATTTAAAAATGTTTCGTTAAGGCCAAATTTCAACCCTGAAGCCCAGTTTGATGAGAAAACACAGATTATCAGGCAGTCTGAGGATCAGGCTCGTCTTCTCAATCATGAGTACATTGGTACCGAACATATTCTACTGGCATTGGTTGTTGAACATACGGGCTCAGTATCAGAAATCCTTAAGGAGTTCGGGATCACCAGAGAACAGGTCTATAACGAAGTCCTACGCATGGTCAAAAGAAATAACCGGGTAGTCTTCAAAAGAACCTTGCCTATGACAGACCGTGCTAAATCAGCCCTTGAGAATGCAGACCAGTTGGCAAAGGAGTCTGGAAACGACATAGTCAACTCTCAACACGTTTTGCTTGGTCTATTGCAGACCGAGAAAGGGGTGGCAGCTCAGGTTCTTGTGAATCTTGGTTTAAATCTCGAAAGAACTCATAAGGCGATCACAAATCAATCTAGTCAGGAATCCAAAAAGAAGACGGACAATGGAGTTCCTCTACGCACGAGTGAGTATTCTGGGAATCCAGAACTGCTTAGGCTAGTTGCGGAATCATCGCAACGTAATCAAGATCGTTTGGTTACGTGGAAATGTGAGGCCGACATTGTCGATTCGTCATTTGACTCGATTGGTTTTCGGCAAAAGATGAGCAAAAAGGCATTGTTTGTGTGGGACCGAGATCAAGCTTCATTAAGGTATCGAACAGATCTAATAAAAAAACAGCTACGAGAACCCTTAAGATCTGATGAACCTAAGTTTTGGGCAGGGATGAAGACCCCAAAGATGTATTTTGAGTATAACGAAAATGGCATTCAGAATTTGGGGGTGGTCTTTCCAAATGAATCTATGCCAACCGGCTCCTTGCAGCATGACTTTAACCCGTTTGACTACTTGATGGTGAAAAAGGTGGATGGAGTTATAAAGAACTGGGGGAACCCCAAGAAGCCAGACGACCAAAAACTGTCATTCAAAACAAATGTGTTTCGCTTGGATGGGCAAGATATCATCGTTGAGGAAACGACCTGGTATCAGAATGATGAATCCGCGTATTTCAGGAAAGAGTATGATCTGACTAAAGGAGGGTATTTAACAACGGACATTTTGCGTTCAACTAGCGACAACAGCCTCCGCACAATCATCTACGACTATAAGAGGATCAAAGGCGTGTGGGTTCCCCACGCTTACACAAAGAAGTTTGTATTTCAGGATGAGGCGAACAAATTGACACGACGATCCAGCGAGGTCATTACATTCACACGTCATGTGATCAATGAGCCAATTGATTCCGATGAATTTGCACTTGATGAACAGGGAATGTATGCAAATGACAGAATTAACAATGATGATAAATACACCGAGGCAATAAAAACTGTACCTTCTGTCGGACCGGGTGAGAAATACCGTGAAACGAAGAAAGTTGATCTACCGAAACTTCAAACATGGCCACGCCCCCAGGCAGGGCTTGTCACCCCTCAGCAGGGTATGGGGCCAATGATTTCTGTTGTTGATACTATTGAGGGGCGAGAGTATATTGTTTCGGCAAAAATCGATGAAGATGGTAAATTCAAAAACAGCATAACACTGGGGAACAGAACTCAGACGATATCAGGACAGGTGGTAAACTCAGACGATAATTATGCTGTAACGGTCCAATACAAGAGCGCAAAAGTGGGTGTTCCTGGATTGAAAAGTGTCAATTCGACCACCCATCTGAAAAAAGGCGAATCACGCATAATCGGCGGTGTTGGTAATGATATGGTCTACGTAATGATATCAAATCTATGACCAGGGAACAATTGGGGCAGCCCAGTCGCTTCGCTCCAGTTTTAGGTGTTAGGTGGTTGAAACGCTTTCAGGCTGTGTCACAATTGACAATTGAGAGTTTTGTACTTCCCTGAATGTCGAATATCGAACACCGAATGAGGAATAATGAAGGCTTAAATGAGCTAAGTGCCTTTTTTTCTTTTACTTCGACATTCATAATTGGTTAATCGATGTTCATGATTCAACTATGTAGCCCCCTGTGTCATTGTGACACAGGCTCTTTGCGTTGCTGATTTAGTGACCCCCTCAATGCTTGCTAAAGGTGGCCTCACTCAAGGCACTCCAGTGGGTCCCGTCAAAGGTTCTGGCCTTGATGTGGGTGGTTTCGGTGATGAGGATGTCACCCTGTATCGGATCCACAGACACTATCAGGGAGTTGTCATGGCCGTACAGCTCCATGTCAAAGCTGATGTCAGAACTTGTGCGGCTGGTCTGATGGATCTCAATGGCAATGGTATTCTGGGCATTCTCAAGAAGGATGCTCTTGTCCAGAGTAAAGGGGATAAAACTGTTTTCACTGCTGGCGTTGTGGGCCAGGGTTGTGTACTGAACGGAGGTGTCGCTGTCAAAACCGGACCGGGCAATTTCAATACCGTTCATATAGACAACTGCCCCGTCGTCTCGTTTCAGTTTAAGTGTCAGATCGGAAATCTGGCTCAAGTCGCCCACATGGAACGTCTTTCGGAAATAGGTCGTGATATACTTATTGCTGGGCTGGGAGCCGTAACTGACCACTGTGGCTTCGTCACCGTCACCATAGCCCAGTTCGGCCAGACCGCTCTGCCAGTGGCTGTCTTTATAGTGGTTTGTGCGCCATGCTGTTCCCTGATTTGTGCCGTCATCCAGGTATTTGAACGTGTCTCCTGTAGGGATGAAAACAACCTTGTTACTCATCACACTCTCAGCGGGGTAAGCGGGATTGGCGATCTCAATAGCACTCGGCGCGGGCAGGCCCGGATTGCCCAGTTCTCTGGGATCGGTTCCGTTGAGGGTATAATAGATATGCCCTTCTGTGCCATTGCCCGAGACGCTGTCCGTGACGGATAGTATATCAAAGGGCTGAATCAAACCGCCATGTTGGGCCTGATCATTCACCTGAAAGACGGGGGCTTCCAGCGGAGGGTAAAGACCCAGATTTCGGTATTGTTCCAGCAGGACTGCAGGTCGCTTTCTGATAAACTCATTGATGACCCAATCCAGGGCTGGCAGCCAGAACTCGTTCTTGGTATAGCGCGGATACCCGGAGCTGAGATGATTATCCCCCCAGCGTGCCGATTCGCAAATGATGGCCAATTCGATTTGAGCGGCTCGGTCGAGGAAGATGTTGGAGGCTGTCTCGGCACTCAGGCACCCCTGATTAAAGAGGTTTTTCTGAATACGGTCCGCATAGAGCTGTCGGAATTCGCGATTTTTGCGGAGGGCATTATAGAAGACGCTGAATCCTGCTGCAGCCTCGGTTCGGTCTTTATGAAGGTCGCCCATGGAGTATTCGGTGTCCCAGGCAAACGCAATCCATTTGGAACCGGGACTGTCCGGGGTGCGTCTTCGTCCGGCATACCAGTTGCCGCCTTGCCAGTCACCCCAGTCCACGTTGGCTGAAAAATGTTCAATCATGAGATAATCAATCAGATTATTGATGTCAAAGATATCCTGGAACTGTTCATAGGCGAGGCGGTCTTCCAGGCCTGCTCGCGCCAGATCCACGGCATCCTCCCAGGCCGGATTATCGCCGTTTTCATCCACCTCGCCGTCTACCACAATGCCACCGGCCTTGCGCACATCCCATTCTTCACTGTCACCGCCAATATGATCAGCCAGAAAGTCGGCATCCGGACGTTCACAGGGATTGTAGAGTCCCCAGTACAGACCATTAAAATACAGATGCACGTACATGCCGCGTGAGGCTGGATGTCCCATGGCCAGTTGTACGTCCTTGGCCCAGAGATCACGAATATAAAGGGCCTTGTTTCTGGTTTCAGCCAATCCGCCTCCACCAAAGTGGATCCAACTGTAGTTTGACGTGCCGCGCAGGATCAGGGTATCGAACTGATCTACTGGCGATTCTGGAAACAGGGGAAATCGCAGCTTGCTTTGGCCGTACTCACTTTTGAACTTGAGTTTCCAACTGTGTTTGTTGTTGTTTGCCGGATGTCTGCTTCCCTTGCCTGCCGAACGAATGCCACAGTCGATCTGGAATCCCTCTTGTCCATCCGGATAAATCAGTTCCACAGAACAGGGCCTTTCCCATGCCTCGCCACGCTCTATAGAATTGTTATAGATGCCCGTATCCGGATCCCACAGATTTTCGAGTTTGGTGACAATCGACAGCGTGGGAATATCCAGAAATGCCCCTTTGATGTCGGTGGCATACTCGTTCACAATGACTTGATCCATGTCATAGTTCACCTTGCCACCGCCATTGCCGCCGCCCCAAGAGGTGGGAAAGCCTGCTGGAGATTCACTCTGACGTATGACGTCGTCAAGAAAGAGGTAGGTCCGGGTCACGGTCCGGCTGTCCAGGGCATTGCTTTTAAAGGCCTTGGCCCGCACACAGGTGGTCGTTTTTAGTTCAATAAGGTTTATATAATGAATGCTGTTTTTGTCAAACAGATTCGGTTCGTTTCCGTTGGTGGTATAATAGATGTCCGCTTGATCCGTTGGGCAGTATAGCGTCAATGTGAGGGGGTTCTGCGGATCGTACTCATAGAATCCGTGATCCAGATTCATTTGCACATCCTCGACCACATCTTGAGCTCCAATGTTGTTCTGGACTCCCGGCGTGGGAGGTTTAAAATATCTGCCTTTCTTAGTGTTTTCATCTATACCGTACGAGATGTCAGCGAGTTGCCGGGGATAGACCGGTGCATAGTCATGCAAAACCGTTCTGCCGTCTGGGGCAACAATGGCCAGGTATTCCCCTTCGGACGAAAGCTTAAAATTGGTGTGGACGTTGCCATTGATCAGGTCGTTCAAGCCAGTGGCATACACAAGGTGATAGGCTTCTGGCTCAATGGTCATATCGGGCAATGTCCACTTATCAAGTTCGTCCTGATCATCGGTCAGGTAATACCCTTGGGTATGAATGGTCTGGGAACCACTGTTGTACAGCTCAATCCAATCCGGAGTTGTCTCTCCGGCGATTTCCAGGGTGTTGTCGTTGAGGGCCATAAATTCAGTAATCAGCAGTGCGCCAGATACAGGGCCGGCCTCCAAAACGCTCAAAACTAAAACCAGTACGCAGCATATACAAGATCGATATTCGGATACATTCCTCATCACAAGTCCTAAAAGCAAGATCACGTCGCAATATTTGCACCTGTTATCCTGATATTGGCGAAACTGAACCGCACCAAGAAATTCACACGCCCAAGTATATACTATTTGAACGGCTGCGACAAATGCGACAGAGAATTGAAGCTGGCTGAGGCGCGACTTCGAGGGCCAACCCAGTGGCTTTGCTTGAAGTTTTAGGCCATGAAACAGGTGTTGATCTTTTCTAGGGAAAAAGTATTTTCAATGTTTCTTTTTGTCGCATAGTTCCTTAGAATTGAGCCACGACCAGTGGAAGTCATTGAATGGGTTCCAACAACAGGAGAATCGAGGTATGAGTACACTCAATATCAAGCCCGTATTTACCAAGGTTTCAGATCTGTTTGGACGCACGATACCCATGACGTGCCTGGGTATTATTACAGGTTGCTGGTAGGGGGACGTGTTGTGTCCCTTGACGGGTTACCTTCATTTCAAACCTACCCGCGACCTGGTGACAAAACGACATTTCGAATCGCCTTTGGTGGCGGATCAAACAACAAACCCAAGTTCGAATCCATGTGGGATACGATTCTGCTTCGCAAGCCTCTGGCATTCCTGGGACTCGGGGACAACAACTATTACAACATGCCAGAGCCACTCTCAGTACCACGATACTGTTACTACATGCGTCATTCTCGTCCTGAATGGCGGCGCATGGTGGCGTCCACGGCTGTGTATGGCATATGGGATGACCATGATTTTGGCGGCAATGACAGCATCGGCGGCCCCCAGATAGACGTGCCTGCATGGAAGCGACCGGTGTGGCATGTGTTCAGGCAGAACTGGGTGAATCCCTATTACGGGGGAGGTGACAGGCAGCCTGGGTGCTGGCACGATTTTACGATCGGCGATGTTGATTTCTTTATGCTCGATTGCCGATACTACAGGGTTGACCCGCAGGGCAAGGATCCCATGTACACGGATCCCACAGCGACCCAGCCCAGCATGCTGGGGCCTGTGCAAAAACAATGGCTTCTTGACAAACTTGACGCCTCCACCGCCACATTCAAGATCATTGCTGCGTCTGTGCCGTGGGCATTCGAGTCGAAAACAGGACGCCAGATGTCAAGCAATCTGGGTCGGCGACCCGGTCTTGAAGACACATGGCAGGGTTTTGGCAAGGAGCGTGAAGATATCTTTTCGTTTATTGAGCACCAGAAGATCGAAGGGGTGTTTCTGATCTCTGCGGATCGGCATCGGTCTGACGCGTGGAAGATTGAGCGTGAGAATGGATATGACTTCTATGAAGCCATGTCATCCCACCTCACAAAAAAGTCAAGCCATCCTGCGATGCCAGGTGCCATCTTTACGTCCCTGGGCAAACCGGCGTATGGACTGCTCACATTCGATACCACGCTGAGCGATCCGGAGCTTCGATACGATGTGGTGAAGATTGACAACACGATAGATGGCACTCTGAAGCTGAAAAAGAGTCAGTTGAGTTTCGGAGAGTGATCATGTTTGTCGAACATTTTCTACCACGCAGCTGACCGAAAACCTCAATCCGCCATTTGGGAGGGAAGTTTGGGATTGATAAGAAGTGTGGCATTGTTTATAATATAAGTTGTACGTGAGTTAAGAATCTAAGATGTATCTCCTGAGAAAAGAAGGGGATTCTTTGTATGCGCAAAACACAGGCCTTTACTCTCATAGAGCTTCTCGTTGTGATTGCCATTATCGCGGTGTTGATGGGCATACTAATGCCAGCACTGAGTCGAGCCAGAGAAAACGGAAAGCGTGCTGTCTGCCTCAATAATTCCAGGCAATTAACACTGGCATGGATGATGTACTCGGACGAGAATGATGGCAAGATTTGTGCCGCGAATGTGGGTCATTCTGATGTTGGTTGGGTCGCGAGCATGGATATCGCCGACACTGAAGAGGTTCAGATCGAGGCCATGAAGTCTGGTATGCTCTATCCCTATTGCAGCAATCTGGAACTCTACAAATGTCCGACTGGCCTGCGATTTCACATGCGTACCTATTCCATTGTCAGTTCCATGAACACGAATGTGGGTTCGAGCGAGAAGGGCAAGGTTTTCAAGAATCGATATCGGATTCCCAGGCCCAGTGAAAGAGCCGTGTTTGGGGATGAAGGAAAAATATCCAACCACGCGTTTAATGTTTTCTACAATGCGCCGCGCTGGAAGGATTTGCCGCCGTTACAGCACGGCAATGGTACGAACTTTTCATTTGCGGATGGGCACAGTGATTACTGGAAGTGGACTGACCCACGCACGATAAAGTTCAGCCATCAAGAGGGCAATGTGGGAGACCTTCAAAAGGGCAATCAGGATCTTATCGGTTTTCAGAAGGCTGTATGGGGTAAGTTGGGGTACATCCCGGAAACCGGTCCATAGTTTTCTTGTTGTATTATGGTCTCGTTTAAACGAGTCTTTTGTAACGTTGTATTGAAGGAGGAATGATATGTGTCAGAAAATTTTGGTTTGTATCACTGTATTGATGCTTGGGTTGGCCGGCAATGTCAGTCCTGTCCTGGCAGGAGACTGGACCAATGGTGCAGGTGATGGAGATTGGATGAATCCAGGCAACTGGAGTAACGGGTTACCCACGGGTAATGAGAGGGTCGATATCGAGAGCACGTCTGACATGGTCTGGCCTACCCTGAGCGACGCCGTTGCGGAATGTGGTCAATTGCGCCTTGCGTACGATGCTACGACTGTGGGTGAGTTAACCGTGACAGGCGGTGCCACGCTGAACATAGGGGGGGAGTTGCGATTCGGACGCAAGCCAAGTGACCCCGCAACCACAGGGAAGCTCATGATGAGTGGTGACAATACCCAGGTCTCTGTCTCCGACATTATCGAGTGTGGACGATACGGCAATGGAATCATCGAAATGGAGGGTGGTCATTTTATCGCTCAAGATGAACTGCGTTTGGGCTATCGAGATGAGAGCTCCGGGCAGGTCCTTCTTGCAGGAGGCATCCTGGACCTTCGCGCAGATCCAGGATTGACGGTTGGCTCTGGGGCCGATGATGTCGGAACTGTCACTGCACTGATTGACATTTCTGGCGGTGGTACGCTGCTCCTGGCTGGTGATCAGGTCTCCTTAGTAGAGACCTTGATCAACGATGGTACGATTATTGGCCATGGCGGAACCAGGCCTGTGGAGTTTATGTATGATGGTGACAATACAGTGGTCACGTCTGTGAATCCTGCCAAGGCTGCTGATCCCGTTCCTGGCAATCATGATCTGGACATCCCACGAGATACCGTGTTGACCTGGCAGGTGGCCGAGGATGTACCTCCCACGGGTGGGCACAAGATCTTTTTGAGCGAGAATATGAGTGAGGTTGCAGAGGGTTTAGGTGGCATGATTCAGGATACGAATGAATATGTGCCTGATCAACTCCTTGAGTATGGTGCCACGTATTACTGGCGTGTTGATGAAGCCAGTGCCACGGGTTCGTGGCATCAAGGCGATGTGTGGAGCTTCCAGATTGAACCCTTTAGCCGTCCGATTCCCAGTGACTTGATGACTGCCATTGCAGACAGTAATGCCTTTTTGCAGGGCCCGGAGAACACCATTAACAGTTCAGGTCTTGAGGACGAGCTGCACTCGCACGACAATTTGGATATGTGGCTTAGTGATACATCTGAGCCAAACGAGGCCTGGGTCCAGTATTCGTTTGACAAGGCCTATAAACTGGATGAGATGCTGGTGTGGAACCATAATGCTCAGTCAGAAAACATCGTTGGTTGGGGTATCAAGAACGCCCTGATCGAATACTCGGTGGATGGCAACCAGTGGATAGCATTGGACGCGGTGGAACTGGCCAGAGCGACAGTGACTCCCGTGGACGCGGTCGATCTGCAGGGCATTGTGGCCAAGTGTGTGAAGATAACGGCTCAGAGCAACTGGGGCGGCCTATTTCCCCAATACGGCCTGAGCGAAGTTCGATTTATGAGCATTCCCACGTATGCACGCTTGCCTCAACCGGTGTCAGGGCAAGGTGACGTGAGTCCGGATGTGATATTGACTTGGCGTGCCGGGCGAGATGCCGCCTCGCACAATGTGTATGTGGGCAGTGATCCCAATGTTCTGGAATTTGCAGAGTCGGTCAACGAGAGCAGTTTTAACACCATCCCGCTGGACCTGAAATTGGGCCAGACCTACTATTGGAGAGTTGATGAGGTCAATGAGGCCGAGACTTCCAGCGTGTGGCAGGGTGACGTGTTAGAGTTTTCCATGGTTGAGTCAAAAACGGTGGATGACTTTGAACGTTATGGCAATGATCCCAATACCTACAGTCGTGTGTTCCAGACATGGATTGATGGTTTTGGATTCACCGCTCCTGCGCCTGGTAACTCCGGTAACGCTACAGGTGCTGCGGCCGGTCACGATATCTGGAATACGATGAGTCCTCATTATGGTGGTTCGATCATCGAAAAAGATATTTTTCATGGGAGGCGTGGACAATCAGCCCCCATTTACTATGGTGTTGGCAACAAGACTCTGTCTGAAGTGACACGCACTTTCGAGACAGCTCAGTCATGGACCCGATCTGGAGTAAAGGCCCTGGTGCTGTACTTCTATGGAGCTGCGGACAATGCGCCCGCTCAACTATACGTGAAGATCAATAATACCAGAGTTGATTTTGAAGGGGACATGGAAACCCTGCAGCGTGTGTCCTGGCAGAAATGGTATATTCCTCTGACGGATCTGTCCCATAGCCTTCTGGCCGAGGTGAAGTCTCTGACCCTCGGAATTGAGGGGTCGGGGTCAGGCGTGTTCTACGTGGACGACATTAGCCTGACTGCGGATAACCGCACTGTGATTACACCGATTGCACCGACGTTTGACAATCTCGTGTCCCACTATGCTTTTGATGGTGACGCCTTTGACAGTACCGGTGTCCATCCAGGGACGACTATGGGATTGTCGACATTTGAGCCGGGCAAAATTGGCCAGGCCGTTAGCTTTGCTGGTCTGTTCGGTGATTATGTGAAAATTTCCGGATATAATGGGATACTGGGAAGTGGTGAGATAACTATCACGGCCTGGATCAAGACGAGTGCCACTGACACAGGCACAATCATTTCCTGGGGTCCGGCCACGCCGGACGGTGGACGATTTGGCTTTCGTGTGAACGAGAACCGTATTCGCAGTGAGTTTAGTGGTGGGAACGTGCAGGGCGCCTCTGCGGTTAATGACGGTGGGTGGCACCATGTGGCTGTCACTGTCCAAGCCAATGCGACTATCTCCTATCCGGCAGTCACCCTGTATGTGGATGGTCAGGATGATACATTGTCCACCGAGGATGACACCCTGATTGATATCCTGGATGACAGTGACAAGGTGGTCCGTATAGGGTGCCGGGCGTCCGCAGAGGATCGATGGTTCGGTGGGCTGATCGATGATCTTCGTATCTACGACCGTGTCCTATCAGCCGCAGAAATTGCCGGGGCTGCAGGTCGTGTTGCGCCCTTTGATCGATAGGTTACACAGCTCGGTCTCCCATGGTCTCTTCTTCGAGGTCAAAATCTCAGCCCAATATCCTGGTGATCATGACAGACCAGCAGCACATTGACACCCTGAGTGCAGGGGGATGTTCCCATGTCAACATACCTGCCATGGACAGCCTTATGCACCGGGGTGTGAGTTTCACCCAATCGTATTCGCCGAATCCTGTGTGCAGTCTGGCCAGAATCGCTGTTTTCACAGCTCAATCGATTCGCTTGAATTCGTAGTGCTTAATTCGTAGTTTTTAATGCCTTCGTGTCTGATAATTTGAAGAAAGTCAGATCTTGGGCGTATATATTAGTGAAAGAAACATGAATGTTGATTGTCTGCGGGCAGACCCACTCAATCTGCTCAGAGGCCCTCACCAGCGTCAGGACTGCCGATCCAATCGGGTTGGGGAGTTAGGCTCAAGGTTCTGAGATTCCACATGGGTCATGAGACTTGTTTAAGCTCCTCCAAAAGATGTGAAAAACAGTTGCAGAGGATGCATTATAGCATAAAATGATTCAAACTGCTGATTGTGGCTTTATGTTCGTAATTGCTTGTAATTCAAGGGATAGACAATACGTCACGTGGTCCCGTTTATGCTTGCTAATCGTATAAAGTGCACTTGATTGGGAGAGAATGAAAGTGTGTTGTATTGCTGGTTGTGGAACGTGAAATGTGAAATGTGAAAGGAAATGAGAAAAATGTTAGCTTACATTGTGTTGTCCTGGTTCTCGATAGCCGGAATATGTTTTTTGATGTTCTTAATGGGTCTTGTATTGAACAAGACAGATATCGATGACAAATATCAGAATATTGTTTTGCCAGCCGTCTTTTTGATTGCGCTGCTTCTGCTTAAGATTCTGGTATACGTGTGTGTGGCTGCAGCTGTTGGCTACGGATTATTTTCAAATTTTGGCCGAAAAAAGTGAAAACGGCTGATACGAAAGATCTCATGTAGGAAAGGATGCTGATGATGACTAGTTTTGCAGAGTATCTAACGGATGTTTTCGAGATGGTTCCGATGTTTGGACTGCTCCTTGGGTTCTTTGTCGGAGTCGTTTATCTGATGAAGAAGCTACTGAAATCAGGGATTGCGAATGCGGGTGATCCGATTGTAGCCGACATCCAGTTGACTGGCGCTGATAATGTTGCCTTTGCAGTTTTATTCGGGGCGTTTTTCTGGTCGATGGCTGATGCAATGTCCGGAGCAACGTTTGGGACAGGGCTTAATTTCCAGGTCGATGCCATCGATGTTCTGGTCGGGTGTGTTGCCGCACTTGTGCTGAACATCGGGACATTTCTTATCGTCGATAAGTTCGGTTTGCCCAAGTTCTCGGTGTGGAAGGAAGTACTAACAGACAAGAATGTCGGAACGGCGCTGGTTTTGGGCGGGGCATTTGTAGCCAACGGGCGAATTCTGAACGGAGTGATGTCGGGTGAGAGTGACGGGCTATTGATGAGTTTTCGTGACATCATTGTTTACTGGGGCGTTGGTCAGCTGTTTATCCTGGTTTGCATTCGGCTCTATCAGGCCATTACGAGCTATGATGTTCATAAGGTCATTGCTGATGACGATAGCGCGATGGTGGGTCTGGTGATGGGTGCTTTCATCGCGGCCGAAGGGATTGTTCTTCGCGGCGCATTGTATCGGGCTTCGGGAAACATTGGAGAAGAATTGCCCACAGTCATCTTGGCCGGCCTGTTGGGGCTCCTTCTTTTGGTTGCCGGAAGAGTTATTACGGACTTGGTATTCCTTCCCAAAAGTCCTTTGACGCATGAAATTGTCAAGGACAGGAATCTTGGGGCAGCGATTATCGCGGCGGTTGTGTTTATCGCAATTGCAGGATTCTACGCGAATGTGACGACCTCTAGTATTGATACCTTTGCCCGCGATAGTCTTGTGGCTGCGGCTGACCCCAATCAGGTCGTTGTTGAGAGTATTGAGACGGCGTCCGGTGTTGACGTAGATTCTGTGCTCGATGCCCCTACGACTGAAACCAACTAAACTATACCCATATCGATAACTCTCGATAAAAGGAGATTGACATGCACGCTATAAAACGGATTGCCTTGACATTGTTAGTGGGATTATTCCTCCTGGGAAGTGTGATGGATGATGCCTATGGGCGGCGGAGTAGCTCTTCGTCTTCGAGGAGAAGTTCTTTTAGTAGTAGTCGACGATCTAGCAGTAGTAGTCGAAGGTCCACGAGTCCTAGTCGAAGCTCTAGCAGTAATCGGAAGTCAACGAGTAGCAGTCGGAATTCTTCTTCTCAATCTCGGGCAACTCAGCAGAGGGCGGCTAAGGCTCGGCAGGTAGCCATAAAGAATCAAGCGACGCAACAAAAGGCAGCGCCAAGCAAGTTTAGCGAAACTCGGAATTCTACCAGTACGGCTCGGCCTGGGACTAATGTTACGGGGGCAAAAGGTCAAACCACGGCTAGGCCGGCAACGACGACGAGTACCGGTTCCAAATTTGGGAGCACCCGTAGGTCGACCAGTACGAATCGGACTACGACAAAGAGATTGAGTCCCGCCCAGAAGAAGTTGAATCAGAAGAAGGCCGCGGCGAATCAAGGGCATGGCTCGCGCGCGGATGCCGCGAAGAAGTATCAAACGCAGAATAAACAGACGCCACGTCCTGGCACTACACCGGCACCACGACCACGTGGCTATTCGCAGCCGGTTACGTATGAAGGAGTGACTTATTCACCCATGTGGAATCCAACGCGTGGGGTGTGGTCTTATGGACACGGTGGTATGTTTTATGATCCCTATGATACTCGACATAGCTTCCTTGCAAATGCGATGATGGCTCATAGTGGCTATGGTTATTATGGAGCACATAGGCCGGTTGTTTATGTTGGGAGGTCATCTCGTGGGGGCGGCGGCGGTATGATTGTGTTTGTTCTGATCGTTGGCGCAGCCATTGCGATCTATGCTTTGCGTAAGGTTTAAGAACTGATTTTGTGGCGAGAGGAAGACTGTCGTAATCTTCCTCTCTATTCGTTCACTTTAGCGGTAAAAAGGTATCCGTATGGATTTGTCAAAGTCGAAAATCTGGCAGGAGTTGAAGAAGAATGATATTATATCGGTGAGTGATGCTCAGACTTTGAGTAAGCTGCTTGCGGATGGAGAGGTCGTTGAAGAGATTGATTTGGTCATTGAGGATATCCAGGTGTTCAGGGCTGACAACGGTATTGAGTATCGGTTCTTTGAGTTTTCAGAGAATGATCCGAATATTGTGATTGGTATGATATGTGTTGATGAGGATGCGATACTGCGAGCTTATTTTGTTTCAGATGATCCATTTCCGGCGACGCGTTCGAATGTTCTAAATGTGCAGGAGTGTGGGTGGTTATTTGAACCGCCTGAAGATGAAGACAATTTCAAAATTGATGAGCTTGCGTACAGGAGTCAGTTTGACCAGGCGGATGATACTGCAAAAAGTGGGCAAGTTGTTTATAATCAGGATGGTGCCATGCTTACCGGTACACTTGAGGGTGGTTTTGCATCGTTGCAGGAATGGCGGGCTGATGACGGGATTAATCCTCGAGTAATTCTGCTGGAAGTGGGTGAAGAGGATGGTTTTATGACATTTTATCAGGGATCTGATGTGGGAACGAATGATTTGAATGTACTGCGGAGTTAAGAACTGACAGTAATTGTCTGTTATCTGAATACTGTTGTATATTTGTATCGAACTATTTTGCAACTCACTTTAATAATTAGGAGAAAACAATGGATACAATAGCACGTGTAACGTTAGAACAAGTTGGTGAGATTTTGGAGGCACATGGATATGATGTTGTTAACCAAGGGAGTTCGTTGGCGGTTCAGGTTGGTGCTGCCGAATGTCCGCTACCGGCTGTTGTTGTTCTATCTGGTGACCGGTTGAAGTTCGCGGTTGAGTTGGCGACTTTCGCTGATCTGAAGGATGATGAGGGGGTTCAGGCTGGGTTGCTGTATGATTCTCTTAAGATGACGTCCGATCTTGATCCGTTTGCCGTTGATTTGGTGACGCCCGACGAGGATGATCCCACTGTTCAGACTGTTGAGCAGACCAAGATTGCGCTGATTGATAGCATGTCGGCAGTTGGTGCAGATGAGAATGAGGTTGTTGAAGAGATTCAGGCGTTGCAAAATGCAATTGCCGTGTTTGTGCCGGTTTTGCGAGACGCGCTGGTGGCATAGCTGGTGTTTTCAACTGTTAATATACATGAGAGATTGATCATAGATCAAAACAGAAAAGGAGACTAAGATATGTCGCTATTCAGTAAAATTGCAAATCGTTTAAAGCAGGCTTCTCGTGATGCTGAAGTGAAGATCGAGGATCCGCGGGCTGAAATCAATCAGGCGATTATTGATAGCCAAAAGCAAGTTGACGAGTTTGAAAAGGCATTGGCCGATTTTCGGGTTACGACAAAACAGTTGGAGCAGGAGGCTGCGCGGCATAAGGCAAATGTTGATAAGTGGACGAGTATTGCTGAACAGGCGGATGCAGCCGGGAATGAATCTGATGCATTGAAGGCCTTGGATAATGTTGGCGAAGCGGAGACAGCTCTGGAAGGGCTGACGACTCAGATTCTGGCGAATAGCAGTAGGGTGAAGAGCCTGAAGACGAGGCTCGCCGAAAAGAGAGGAGAGATTGCTACTGCAGAACGGACAAAGACGCAGTTTCTGGCGAGGATTAAGGCGGCTGAGCTTGATGTTTCCATGAATAAGGCGTCTACTGCTTTTGGGAAAAGCGAGAGTCCGTTGGCGCGACTTGGGGCACTTGAGAAGATGTGTGAAACGAAGGAAGCGCAGGCAGAGGTCGCTTCTGACATGGCCGGTGAGGCGGCGCCGGACAAGGCGCTTGAGGATAAATACACTGTTTCATCGGGGCCGAGTGCTGCAGATCGCCTAAAGGCATTGAGAGCGAAGAAAAATAAATGAGTTTGCTAAGTTTTTACGAGGGCTGAATGATTTTGCGTTCAGCCCTTCTCGCTTTTGCAGGGGATATGTAATGAAGAATTTGAAAAGAGGATTATATGCTAATTCTTCGATTGGTTGGCGGAAAATGGAGAAGTCGATTGAAGACACAGCCTTTGCAGGCTATGTTATATGAATTATTGACTATCCTGTTTCTTATTTCAATCTTGCATTCAGTTTTGTATAAGTACCTTGAGAACTCTAATTGGAATGAGGCTTGGTGGCAGACATTTCAGGGGATTACAACGATAGGTTACGGAAATAGTCCGCCGGAAAGTTTTTTGGGGAGGTTGAATGCGGCTTTGTTGATCACTCCTGGATTGGCTTTACTTGGCAATATTATTTCTGTCGTTTTTGAGATAAAGGCAGACAAGGCAGAGAAAAAGAGGTTAGGCATGTTACCAAATCCGTATACAGATAGTTTTATTGTCGTAAATTTCCCCGGGGTAAATGAGCTCGATGCTTTGTTCAGGCAATGGAAGAATCAGGATCCTGATATTGGGATTTTTATTATTGATGAGGTGATAGAAGAATTGCCGCCGATCTTGCTTGCTAAGTATGATAATATATCATTTGGGCGGGGCAACATTCTTCGAGATGATATTTTTGAACAGGCTAAGGTGTCGGAAAACCGACATGTTATTATCTATCCCAAAGATCCACATTCCGAAAGTTCGGATGTTATTACAAAGGGAATCGTAGACAAGATTAAAAGGAAGTGCAGCGATTCGGTGAAAGTTATTTTTGTGCTTGTTGACGAAGATAGTGAGGAAATGTTTGAGAATGTTCTGGCGACTGACATTCCTCAGTCACTGGAATCTTTGGCCATTGCTTCGGAGACCAGTGATGAGTATGTTGCTGATGCGATTACTCGACTTTTGAAAAACACGGAGGGTGCGTTTCTTCAGACGGTTTCTATGGACAAGTTTGAGGGGTGGTTGTGGGAAGATTTTGAGAAGGCGTTTATTTCTGTTAAATATAAGCACAGATTACTTCTTGATATTCACACTCTTGTTCAGGATGGCAAGGTGCAATATTTACCTACTTATGACACTAGAATGGGTGGGGGTGACTTGCTGCATATTGTTGTGTTCAAGAGACTTGACTGGGGTGAGTTAAGTGACAGGATTGTGAAGGTGGCGCAAGTTGGGCCTTGCAAGACTGGTTGCGGTTAATGGAAGCAGTATAACCGAGCTCTTTCTCTTGACTTCATCTGGGGAATTTGAGCGAGCCCCAAAAATGATGATCTTCCTGAAATGGGTTCAACGATTCTACGAAGAGCTATGAGTGCCTTGCTATTGCTTGCGAAACCGCCACATTTCCAATTCCTGGTCAATGGCTTCTTGTTCAGGCAGGGTGTTGATTGAACTTACACGCTCAACATCGTAATCGTCAGCATACATGGCTGCGGCCAATCCCGTCTGTCGAAGATTATTCTGGCAAACAGCCTGCTGACCCTGTTTTTTAGCCATGGACAAAGCGGGCATTAGAATGCCTGATCAGCGACAATTATTTTTACCGTTCAACGACAATTAGAATTACCGGTTGAGGTAATGTTGTCGACCAGTTGATATCGGACTTATGTTTAAACATAAAGGTATCAAATGGTCACAGATGAA
>Ga0307990_1001471_pt1 | contig 19800 bp, 19 predicted proteins | sample EllFjometagen129_FD_203168 | JGI IMG/M metagenome (GOLD analysis project Ga0307990, IMG submission 203168) | Marine microbial communities from Ellis Fjord, Antarctic Ocean - #129 | ecosystem: Environmental > Aquatic > Marine > Unclassified | place: Southern Ocean | collected 2014-10-08
GCTGCATATAAATCGATATTATTATCCATTAATAATTTAATTTTTTTATAAAAATTATCTTTTATTGGTATTGGCTTGCCCCAATATAAACCATGATGGACAATAATTAAATCAACTTTTGCCTCTATTGCCAGATTAATTGTTTGTAAACAGGCATCAACAGCAACGGCAACTCTCTTTATTTCTCTATCATTTGTTCCAACTTGTAATCCATTTAAAGAGATATCTACATTTTTATAGGTATCAATTTCCAAATATTGGTCTAAATATGTTATTAAATCGTTTCGTTTCATAAAAACCATTATAATAGAGTTGACAGGGATTTTCCACCACTTTATATTTTTCTCATGGCAGAACACAAAATAAAAATAAACGAATTGACTTATGATGAAGCTTCATTCTTAATAAATGAAATACCAAAAGAATCAATTACATTAAATGAAAATCAAATCATCGGACAACCTCGAGCAATGAAAGCCTTAGAAATGGGTCTAAATGTTAACAGATGGGGTTATAATATATTTATTTCCGGTGATAGTGGAACAGGTAGATTATCTGCAGTGCAAGCTGTAGAATCTTCTCTCTCTAAAGACTTATCAAAGATTAAAGATATTGCATATGTGCATAACTTTATTAATTGGGATAATCCAAAAGCTCTTATTCTTGAAAGAGGAATGGGTAAAAAGTATAAAAATACCTTAGAACTTTTTTGCTCTAAACTTAAAGATAATTTAGCAAACAAGGTTGAAAATAGTATAAAAATAGCAATCAGTGATATTGATGATTTAAAAACCTCTTTTGAAGATAAAGGAATTCTTGAACACTTATCACTAATAAAGAAAGACCTAAAAGCTATCTCACTAAAACCAACAGGGGATATTAGTACTAGATATAATCTTAATCTTGTAATTGACAATCAATTTACAAAAAAAAGACCTTTTATTATAGAAAATCACCCGTCTTCCACTACACTCTTTGGAGGAATTGATGACAATAAAGATGAAAATTTACTTCCATATCAAAGAATTAAAGCTGGTTCAATTTTAGAATCCTGCGGTGGGTTATTAATATTATATGCTGGCGAATTATTACAAGTAGACGGATTGTGGAAAGATTTAAAAAAATATCTTGATTCAAACAAACTTAGAATAAAAAATGATAATTATTCTCCCAAAGGTATTTTAAAAAATAGAAATATTAGAGCTGAAGTCCCTCGTATTCCAATAAAGTTAATATTAGTTGGAAATGAAGAAATTTATACCAAACTAAGTGAAATAGATGAACAATTTTTAAAGCATTTTAAAATTTCTGCACAATTTGATTATTCCATGGAATTAAATGATAAGAACATCTCTCTAACACTAGCCTATTTAGATAAATTCTCTAAAATCAACGAGATTTTTGCACTTGATGATTTAGGTAAAAAAGCAATTTTAAGATATAGTGCTTGGTTTTGTGAACATAGAAATGAACTTACAACTCAACTATCTCAACTAACGGATTTATTAGTAGAATCAAATTGGTGGGCAAAAAAACAAAACAAAACCATCATTGATGAATTGGCTATAAGAAAAGCTTTAGAAGAGAGAGATTATACTGTTTCTCTTATTGAAAGTAAAATCTCTCAAGAAATTGAAAGAGGAGAAATGTTAATATCTTTAACAGGCTCTAAAGTTGGGGTTGTTAATGGTTTAGCCGTTATTGATAGAGGTGCTTCATCCTTTGGTATTCCAACAGTTATTACAGCGGCTGTTGCCCCAGGAAGTGAAGGTATTGTAAATATTGAGCATGAGGCTGGTTTATCTGGCGAAATACATGATAAGGGCTTATTAATATTAGAAGGTTATTTGAGAAAACATTATGCAAGAACCTTCCCTCTATCAATTTATGCCGGTATTTGTTTTGAACAATCTTATGCTGAAGTTGATGGAGATAGTGCGTCTTCTTCTGAATTATATGCACTATTATCGGCTATTTCTGAAATACCAATTCGACAAGACATTGCTGTTACAGGAAGTGTTAACCAAATGGGTGTTATCCAACCAGTTGGTGGAATAAATGAAAAAATTGAAGGTTTTTACAGCGCTTGTAAACGCTTAGGATTAAGTGGTAGGCAAGGGGTTATAATTCCTATTCAAAATGTTAGAAATCTTATTCTTTCCTATGAAGTTGAAGAAGCAATAAAAAATAAAAAATTCCATATCTATTCTGTAAAAAGCATAGATGAAGGAATGCAAATATTAACAAATAGAGCTATTGGAGAAAGAGGTAAAAAGGGTAATTTCCCTATCGATACTCTTAATAGAGAAATTGATGATTCTTTAAAAGAATTATATAAAATGATTAGTCCCTCTAGAAGCTAAATACCAATATTGTAGCATTATACCTGTTGCAACACTTACATTTATTGACCCCTTAGTTCCAGCTAAGGGGATCGATACCCTACCTAAAGATTCATCACATAATTTCAGCAAAGAGGGACTAACTCCAAATTCTTCACTTCCAATTACAGCTATACCATTTTCTGGAAACTCAAATTCATCTATATTTGTCCCACCTAATTCTAATGCAAAAACTTTAGCATTTGTGGCTTTAAGTTCTTCAATCAATAAAGCTTCATCAATAACTCTATTATCTACAGTTTCTGTAGTACCTCTTGCACTTCTTAAACATCTTGGATGTTTAATATCGGCACTACCTTCGACAAGAGTAATACTATTAATTCCAAAGGAATCAGCACTTCTAAATATAGAGCCAATATTAAAGGGAGCTCTTATTCTATCTATAATTAAGTTATGATTTAAAACTATTCTTTTTTTTTGATCTAATTCTCCACTCTCATCATAAAAGTCCCAATCGGATGGCTCACTTTTCAAAGCACTCAATAATAATTGTGATATATCTTCATAAACGATATAATTAGAGTCATCCCTATTTAATTTAATTTTAAGTTTATCTAACTTTTTATAATGTTCAGGAGAAAGCACTTTTTGACTTTTTTCACTATATAAAACCTCAAAAACATCAAGAAGATAAGCTTTCTCAAAAATATTAGCAGTTGCTTGATGAAAGATTGCAGAGCATTTTCTAACTTGGGTTCTCTCTTTTAAAGTATATAGCTTCTTAACTGTTATCACACTTCTTCCTCAACTCTATCACTTGCAGCCTTAGGACAAATACAGATTGCAAATTCCCCTTTAATAGCTTGGCGAGATCCTAAATTCTCAACAACATTTTCGACACTATCTCTTATTATTTCTTCATGAATCTTTGTCATTTCTCTTGCAACAACAACAATTCTCTTTGAATCTATCGCTTTTATTTCAGTTAATGTTTTTAAAACTCTATAAGGAGACTCATAAATAATAAAAGATTCATCTCTATTTATTAAAACTTCTAATCTTTTAGTTCTTTTACCTTTTTTTATTGGTAAAAACCCCTCAAAAGTAAAGGTTTTTCCAACATTTCCAGCAATACTAATCAATGTTGAAAAAGCACTTGCTCCAGGAATACCAACCACAGTATATCCAGCATCTCTAACACAAGTCACTAATCTAGCACCAGGATCACTAATAGATGGAGTTCCAGCATCACTAACAAAAGCAACATCTAAACCTTGTTCTAATAACCCCACAATACCTTGTGCTGAGGATAACTCATTATGTGCGTGTGTTGCTATTAATCTTTTATGGATATCATATTTTGATAAAAGTTTTTGAGTATGCCTAGTATCCTCACAGGCTATAACTTCAACACTTTTTAATATGTTTAAAGCCCTCAAAGTTATATCTTCTAAATTACCGATTGGTGTTGCCACTATATATAAGGTTGCCATATTTTCTCCAAATTTCTAAGCCTATTATTACTTTACAACAGTTGTAAAAAGAAAACAATAAACTGCAAAGCTATAAAATAAATTGTGTTTTTGTTTTTTTGCCATTATTTATAGCGTTTTGGTAAAATTTACCAAAATATTATTACTTTCCCCATTTAACTATACTAAATTAAAGTATTAAATCGACAAATTTACCAACATTTCACATATTTTCTACTTTGGCACAGAAAATGCATGAGTATTTTCACGAATATTAAAAATAGAATAAACAATAAAGGAAGAAAAAAGTATGAAAAGCTTCAAAAGATTCAAAAACATCGTAAGTTCAAATTTAAACAGTGCTTTAGATTCATTAGAAAGCCCTGAGAAAATGATCAGATTAATGATAACAGATTTAGAAGAAACCCTATCTCAAGTAAAAAGAACAAAATCATCTCATTTAAGAGAAAAGAGTGTCCTTAAAAAGGATTTATCAGATCTTAAGAAAACAATTGAGCGTTGGGAAAGTAGAGCTAAATTAGCTGTAGAAAAAAGTAAAGATGATCTAGCTAGAGAAGCTCTAAGTGAAAAAAGAGCATGTGAAATTAGAGTCAATTCACTTCAAGATGATTTGAAAGGATACGAAAGTATTATAATGAGTGATGATGAATCAGTAGCACAACTAGCAACCAAACTGAAAGAAATTAAAGAAAAACAATCATCTTTAATTAGAAGAGCTCAAAATGCTAAAACTAAAAAGAAAGTTGATAATACTATAAAAGTATCTGAAAGCTTTGAAATTGGTGAAAAATTTAATGAATTAGAAGCCAAAATTGAACAAATGGAAAGTGAAGTAAACCTTAGCCATAGCTCAAATATTAATGAATTTGAAAAAATGGAAATTGATAGTGAAATTGAAGCTGAACTTGCAAAACTTAAAGCCAAAACAAAGGATGAGAAATAATAATGAATTACAATGAAGAAGATAGGTATTATTATAGCAGAAGGCATAGGAAAAAACTTTATAGAAGCAGCAATGGCTTAATATTTGGAGTTTGTGAAGGTCTATCAAACTATACCGGCATCAGTGTGGGGCTTATTCGCTTTTTAGCAATTTTAACCTTCATATTATCTGGATTTGCTCCTATAGGAATCATATATTTATTGATGGCGATTTTTACGCCAACAAGTTATTAAAAATTGAGAGCTTCGGCTCTCTTTTTTTTATACCAAATGTTTAAACTTCCTATACAAACCTCTTAGTTGATCATAGGAGAGACCTAAAATTTTAGCTGCCTCTCTTTGATTGTTATTGGTTTCAATTAACGCTTGCTTTAAATATTGTAAATCTATGTTTTGTCTATTAATTAAATAATTTTTTAACTCTAATTTTTTTACAGGAAAATTATCAGTTGAAATATCAGAATCTTCTTCATTTTCAATATCTTGATTTATAACTAGAGGCTTTTCACTTAACTCTTCGAAGGGGTTTTTAAAAGGATCCAAATCAAGCTCTGTTATAAAAGAAGACTCAGCTCTATATACAGCTCTCTCAATAACATTTTTTAACTCTCTAACATTACCTGGCCAACTATAATTCATCATTAAGTCTATTACTTCTTCACTAAATTCAGGAAGATTTTCAATATTACACTCTAAACTCATTTTTGATGCAAAATAATTAGCTAATAATAAAATATCATTTTCTCTTGTTCTAAGTGGTGGTAAAAATAAAACCTCAAAAGATAACCTATCTAACAAATCTTCTTTAAATTTACCCTCTTGCACAAGTTTTATTAAATCTAAATTTGTAGCACCGATTATTCTTACATCCACAATATTAGATTTTGAAGAACCAACCCTCTCAAAAGAACCATATTCTACAACACGCAATATTTTTTCTTGAACTTCAAGAGGAATTAACCCAATTTCATCCAAAAACAAAGTACCACCTTCCGCCTCTTCAAATCTTCCCTTCCTTGCTTTTTGAGCACCAGTGAAAGCTCCACTTTCATGACCAAACAACTCTGTTTCAATTAAGGAAGGTGGAAGAGCTGCACAGTTAACAGTTACCAATGCTTTTTCCCATCTTGGCGATAAATAATGTAATCTTTGAGCAGCTAGTTCTTTTCCACTGCCTCTCTCTCCCACAACTAATACACTTCTATTAACTCTAGCAGCTTTACTTAATCTGCTTTGAAATTTTAAAAAGATATCACTTTCGCCAAGAGGTTTTTCCATCCGATAATCATTATGCATTCTGTGCTCCTACATGGTAGATTTTACCATATTTTGGCATTTTTACAAATAATATAAATATGGTAAAATTTACAACTTACAACAATTACCACATCAAAATATAATTAATTTTTTAATTCTATACACTACAACAAATTAAATTATTTAATAATCTTTTTTATTATTATATTTATTTTTGGCATTGTTCTTGCATTATTATTAATGAAAAATACTTTTAACACAGGAGATAAAAATTATGAGTGTATTCTCAAGATTTATGGATATAATTAATTCTAATGTTAATTCAATATTAGATAAGGCTGAAGATCCTGAAAAAATGATTAAATTAATGATAATGGAAATGGAAGATACCTTGATAGAGCTTAAAACCTCTTGCGCTGCTTCTATGGCTAGTGAAAAGAGAGCTAGTAGAAACATTGATGAAATTGAATCTGCTATTAGTCGTTGGCAGAGCAGAGCAATGTTGGCTATTGAAAGAAAAAGAGATGACCTTGCTAAAGAAGCTTTAGTAGAAAAGAAGAACCTTAAATCTTCTTTGACCAAAGAGATTCAAGAACAAGAAAGCCTCAAAGAAATTGTTAGAATTTCTAAAGATGAAATTTCTCAAGTTGAAGAGAAACTTATAAGTGTAAATAATAAATATAAACTTATGAAAGAAAGAACAAAAAGAGCAGAAGAAGAAAAAAAAGCTCAAGATATTTTACATAAAACACAAACTACAAATTTTGATTTTATGGAAGATAAAATAAATAGAATGGAATCTAGAAATGATCTTGATAGTACCTATGAAGAGCTAGATAAAAAGTTTAAAGATTTAGAAGGTATGGATGATATAGATAAAGAACTTGATGAATTAAGAAAAAAGTTGGAGAAATAAAATGAGTATTTTTAATGTCTTGATAGTTGCAATAGTATTTTCATTTGTAGGCTTTAAAGCTTATCTTAATTATAACAGAAAGAAAGATAGAGATAAAATTAATGCTGCCCTTAGAATGGAAGAGATGAGAAAAGGTTATAAACCTGGTACTTATAGTTCCCAATCATATAAAAAAGAAAAAAGACACAACCATCATAAAGATGATGATGATTTTGTTCCTGAATTTAAAAATAATCCTAATTTTAATAATGAAAGGAATAATGAAAGAGTTGATTTAAAAGAAGGCATAGATGATTTAATGACAAGAATTAATAATTTAGAAGTCATTATGGAATCAGAAAAAAATAAAGGTGAATAATGTGATGAAAGATGTTAGATTAATAAGAAGATCAAATAGAAATGCTCGTATTTTTGGTGTTTGCTCAGGTATAGCACAATGGGCAGAGTTGGATGTAAAGACTTTTCAAACATTTGCATTTTTAATTGTACTGTTTACTGGATTTTTTCCAGGAGCTGTAATTTATATTATTTTAGCTTTAGTTATTCCAGCAGGGGATACAAACTATAACCCATACCACAACAGTACTTATGAAAGAGACACAGATTCTTTTTCTGATAAAACAACTGATGAACTTAGAAAAGAATATGAAGAGTTAAAAAAGAAAGTTGAAACTATGGAAAATGAAATGTTTGATAAAGAAAAAGCTTGGGATCAACGATTCCATGAGGAAAAATGAGAATAAAAGACACAAAAGCTAATAAAATATTCATGCTTATTGCCCTTAGTGTAGTAATGATATTAATATTTAGTTCAAAGTTTTCTAAAAGAGAAACAATGGAACAAACTATTAATTACCAAAAGGGCGTTGTTATAGAAGCCCTATCAGCAAATATTAATATTTGGGTAGATAAGAATTTACGTGATGCCAAAGTTGTATATGCAACCAAAGATAGTAATATGTTGGAAATTTATGTTGATAGCAAGGGTTATACTATAATGAAGGAAAAGCAAAAAAATAAATTTTTTAATATTGCCTTCGATAATGAGCGCCCAACTATTTCTCTTTATTTACCTTCTACAGAAATTGGGGATTTAGAACTCAAAACATTGAGTGGAGCAATTGAATTATTTTCTTCTTTTGACACAAATAATTTTACTATAAATAGTATGAGTGGAAATGTTGGACTATTAGATATTAGTGCGAAGGAAACGCTGAAAATAAAAACAATTTCTTCAAATATTTCTCTTGATATTGCTAATGCCCCTCTAATTTCTTTATATTCAATAAGCGGAAATATAGAAATAGTAAATATAAACAGTACGGATGTTTCAATAGCTAGTACTAATGGTTCAATAGATATTGATGCTATTAAAACTGATAAACTAAAAGTATCGTCTACTTCTTCAGATGTTGAACTTGATCTTATTGATGCTAAAAATGAAATTTCAGTTTCCACAGTTTCTGGCGATTTAGTTTTAAAAGTTGCTGATAAAAAATACAAATATAAAATAAACACAACCAGTGGTGATATATTAATAAATAATAATGCCTTTGAAAAACAATATTCAACTACAGAAGGTGTTCCTTTTAATGTCAAAAGCGTCTCTGGAGAAATAACAATTAATTCACTATAATATTTTAAATTCTTTAAGTTGTTGTATACTAATATTTAATAAGACATAAAATCTTAAAAATATAGAAGTATACAACTTTTTTTATTTGTATTCTTTATGATATGATAAGTTATTATAAACGTTGTTTTTTATATATCGAAATGATATTATCAAATGAATAAATTACTAGATTAAAGGAAATTATATGTCAGAAGAAGCTTTCGCACAAAGAACTACCACTTGTGGTGGCTTAACAAAAGCAGATGCCGGAAATACTGTTGTTTTAAATGGCTGGGTACACAGAGATAGAAATCATGGAGCATTACACTTTATCAACTTGAGAGACCGTTATGGGATTACACAAGTTGTAGTTGATGATGATGCCTCAAAAGATCTTCAGGAAACTGCTGCAAAACTAAGAATGGAATTCTGCATATCTATTACAGGTTTGGTTCGTCTTCGCCCAGATAACATGATAAACAAAGATATGTCTACGGGGGAAGTTGAAGTAAAAGCCGAAAAAATTGAAATATTAAATAAGTGTCTTCCACTTCCTTTCATGATTGATGAAGAAACTGAAGCTAATGAAGATTTGAGACTTAAATATAGGTATTTGGATTTAAGATCTAATGGTATGCAAAAAAGAATTAAACTTAGACATGAATTTGTTAAAGCTATCAGAGAATATTTATATAAAACAGACTTTTATGAAATTGAAACACCAACAATGATTAAAAGTACCCCAGAGGGAGCTAGAGACTTTTTAGTTCCATCTCGTTTTTACCCAGGTAAATTTTTTGCTTTACCTCAAAGCCCACAATTGTTTAAACAAATATTAATGGTTGGTGGTTTTGACAAATACTTCCAAATAGCTAGATGCTATAGAGATGAAGATGCAAGAGGGGACAGACAATTAGAGTTTACTCAACTTGATATGGAAATGAGTTTTGTCAAAAGAGATGATGTTTTATCCCTTATGGAAAAACTTTTAAATTACGTCTTTAAAAATGTTATGGCTGTAGACTTACCCAAAGAATTCATAAGACTTTCATATGAAGAAAGCATGAACACTTATGGTAACGATAAACCAGATTTACGCTTTGATTTAAAGATTCAAGATGTTTGTGATTTAGCAACAAAATCTAGTTTTACAACTTTTAAAGATATCGTAGCGGCTGGTGGTTTTGTTAAAGGCTTGTGTGCCCCAAAAAGTGATGATATTAATTTTACTCGTAAATATATTGATGCACTTCAGGATTCAGCAAAAACTTATGGCGCAAATGGCCTTGCTTGGATGAAAGTTGGAGCAAATAATACTCTTGCCGGTGGTGTATCTAAATTCTTTACTTCCATGGAAGAACAAGTTATTTCAACCTTCAATGCTAAAGAAGGTGATTTAATCTTAATGGTGGCTCACAACAACTGGAAAAAATGTTGTACAAGCCTAGGTGCTGTAAGATCTAAATTAGGAAAAGACTTAAAACTAATTCAACCAGGATTTAAATTCTGTTGGATTGTAGATTTCCCATTGTTTGAATTCAATGAAGATGAAAACCATTGGCAGGCTGCTCACCATATGTTTAGTATGCCTCAAGCTCAATACTTAGACACCTTAGAAAGTGATCCAGGTGCTGTAAAAGGTGATTTATATGACTTGGTACTAAATGGTTATGAAGTAGCTTCCGGATCAATTCGTATCCATGATGTTGATTTACAAAAGCAAATCTTTAAGATTTGTAACTTTAGTGAAGAAGAAGCTCAACAAAAATTTGGATTCCTATTAGAAGCTTTCAAATATGGAGCACCTCCACATGGTGGAATTGCACCAGGTATTGATAGAATGTTAATGATTATGGCTGAAAAGACATCAATTAAAGAAGTTATAGCCTTCCCAAAAAATACTTCAGCCTCATCTCCTATGGATGATTCACCTTCTTACGTTGATGAACAACAACTGAAAGATTTACATATCCAAGTTGTATATCCACCAAAAAAAGAATAATATTAAGTTAAGGGGTATTCTAAAAAGATACCCCTTACTGGTTTATTAGGAGCTAATTATGGCTAAAACAATTGAAGAAAAAACAGTAAAACATATTAGTATAACAAGTATCTTAGCAAACTTTTTCTTGTCCCTTTTTAAGTTTTTTGCAGGTATTATTGGACACAGTGAAGCCTTAGTTAGTGATGCAATACATTCTCTATCTGATATTTTTTCAACAATTATAGTAATGATTGGAATAAAGATTGCTAGCAAGGCTCCAGACAGTCACCATCAATATGGACATGAGCGATTTGAAAGTGTAACAGCTATAATACTCGCTATTATACTTGCTATTACAGGTCTTGGTATTGGATTAAACGGTTTTAATAAAATAGTTTCAAAAAGTTATATCAATGCCCTAATGCCAACAAATATTGCACTAATTGCAGCTCTTACTTCAATCATTATAAAAGAATCAATGTACTGGATAACAAGATCTGGGGCAAAAAAAATAAACAGTGGGGCCTTAATGGCTGATGCTTGGCATCATAGATCTGATGCTCTTTCCTCAGTTGGCTCACTAATCGGTATTGTAGGAGCTCAAATTGGTTTTGCAATTATGGACCCCATAGCAACACTGGTTATATGTTTATTTATTCTTAAAGCAGCTTTTGATATTTTTAAAGATGGTATTAATAAAATGGTTGATGCCTCTATTTCTAACAAAGACCTTGATCATATTAGAAAAGAAGTTATGGAAGTAAATGGTGTTATAGATATTGATCTATTAAAATCTCGTCAATTTGGAAATAAATGTTATATTGATGTTGAAATAGCCGTAAAGGGTGATTTAACCTTGGTTCAAGCTCATGAAATTGCTGCAAATGTTCATCAAAACATTGAAGAAAAATTCCATGATGTAAAACATTGCATGGTTCATGTAAATCCTTATAATGATGCTAAGTAAGTCTATTATTCAATAATACCATATGGATATGATCTTCCCATTTGCTATTTATTTTTAAATAATCTTTAGAGACACCTTCATTTATAAAATTATTTTTTTCTAAAACTCTAATAGAGGGTGTGTTCCTTGGCATTACATTTGCTTCAATTCTGTGCAATTTAAGTTTATCGAAGGCAAACTTAACTATTTCCCTTATTGCAAAGCTCATATAGCCATTATTTGTAAAATCTTTATCTAAACTATATCCTAAAAAGCAGGACTGAAAAATACTCCTTACAATATTTGATAAATTAATACTTCCTATTATCAAATTCTCTTTTATAGAGAATATATAAAAGCAATAACCTTGGTATTTTTCAAAACTTTCAATATTCTGTAGCAATATTTGTTGCTGTTTTTCAATTGTATAAAAAGATTCCCTTCTCTTTGGGGTAAAAGGCTCTAAAAATTCTTTATTCCGTATCTGATAATCAAGAAGTCTTTCGGCGAAACTCAAATCAGCTAATTTTAGTATTACATCAAAATTTTCCATTAATTATTCCTTAAAGTTAATAATAAAAATATCTATCCAACTACAGATATTATTATATTACAATAAATAATAATATCTGTAGTTGATAGTCTCTAATAATACAGTTATTATTTGTACATAAATTAAATATATGAGATTGTAAAAGAAACATACCAGCATTTTTGCTGAAAGCCTTTAGTACAGCCTCTTGGAGGATCGAATGAAATATAAAAGAATATTTACAGTTGTTGTTGATTCAATGGGTGTTGGAGAAATGCCTGATGCTAGTGAATATGGTGATTTTAATGTTAATACCTTGGGCCATATTTCTCAAAGTGTAGATTCATTTAAAATACCAAATCTACAGAAACTTGGATTGGCTAATATTTGCAACTTAAAACAAGTAGAAAAAGTTCAAAATCCTAGTGCATATTACACTAAATTAGCTGAAAAAAGCCTTGGAAAAGACACTATGACAGGACACTGGGAAATGATGGGTCTTCATATAACAAAACCTTTTCAAACCTTTACTGAAACAGGATTTCCAAAAGACTTGATTGATGAACTTGAAAAAAAAACTGGCCACAAGGTAATAGGGAATAAAAGTTCAAGTGGTACTACTATTTTAGATGAATTAGCAGAAGAAGAAATTGCTACTGGAAATATGATAGTTTATACATCAGCAGATTCTGTACTACAAATCTGTGGTCATGAAGAATCTTTTGATCTTAAAGAATTATATCGTTGCTGTGAAATAGCAAGAGAATTAACACTAGAAGATAAATGGAAAGTTGGAAGAGTTATAGCTAGACCTTATCTTGGTAACAAAATAGGTGAATTTAAAAGAACAGCTAACAGACATGATTATGCCCTAAAACCCTATGGCAAAACGGCACTAACAGCTTTAAAAGAAAAAGAATATCAAGTGATATCTGTTGGTAAAATATTTGATATCTTTGATGGAGAGGGATTAACAGAGTCTAATAAATCACAAAGTTCAGTACATGGAATGGAGCAGACAATTGAAATTGCAAAACGCGATTTTACAGGATTATGTTTTACCAACTTAGTTGATTTTGATGCGCTTTGGGGTCATAGAAGAAATCCAGGTGGATACGCTCAAGAAATTGAAAAATTTGATATCAAACTAGGTGAATTCCTGAAACAATTAAATGATGATGATTTACTCATAATCACCGCTGACCATGGAAACGATCCGACCTATAAAGGAAGTGACCATACAAGAGAATATGTACCATTTTTAGCTTATTCTCCATCATTAAAAGAGGCTAAAGAATTAGAAGTTTATGATACTTTTGCTGTAATAGGAAATACAATTGCTGATAATTTTGATGTAAAAATGCCAGAAAATACTATAGGGCATTCCATTTTAGATAAACTTAAATAATTTTTGTATTGAGTATATGAGAAATCGCTGTTATTTGTAAAATAATATTTTATGAAAGCAGCTTTTCTATTTGATTGGATCAATTATTCTGTGATTTCCAAGCATTTTGCTTACTGTTCTTTTATGAGCATCTTCACATCCATTAAAAGGTTTATCTTGATTTTCACCTTTATATTTTTGTGTTAACCATAATACATCACTAGCAATTCTATCTAAGTTATTTAATTCAATACCAGTAATAAATTTAATAAAAGATGTCCCATCTTTTGCACCTAATACATTAACAGCGTTACTAATTAATTCATTAAAATGATGTAAACAAAACCCTTTACTCTTTGATAAAGCTTTTTTAAAATCTTCTTCATTGTGGGACATATATATTATGGTATAAATATATCTATCTAATCTTTTACTCATTTGAGTACAAATCAAACAACCTTTTTCTCTCACTTCTAGGTCGCAATTAAATTGTTTTACAGCATTTGTGCATTTTCTACCTGGATCAACTTTTTGTAAATTAGTAAAACTTTTTTTTAATTTCTTCCTACTCTCTTGCAAATAGGTATCACAAATTAAGGCAAGACCTTGAGGTCTATTAGCTTCACTTAGCATTTGAAAATGATGAAGACAAAAGCCCGTCTCATTTACTTGAACTCTTGTCTCTGGGTTCATTACAGAAGATCCAAGATAAAAATCAACTCCATGTTGTTCTGCTTCTTTCATAAGGGAGCATAAAAAACATTCACACTCACTCTCTAGTGCATCCCATACCGGAATTGTCTCTAATTTATATTTTGTCTTTGCCATTTAGCATCCCTTAAATTTGATATAACTTTTAACAATATCAGGATAATTTGTTATGATACCAGCTACACCTAATTCAACACAACGAGCTAGAGCTTCCATAGAATTAACGGTCCAAGTATTAACTTGTATATTATGGTGTTTGCATTCTTCAATAATTTTTTTATTTAAAGTAATTACATCTGGATGATAATATTCCATATTAAGGGTATTAGCATAAGAGCCAATATTTAGTAAACCTTGAGAGTCCACTAATAGGGCACAGGGAATATTTTTATCTATTTGTTTTGTAATTATAGTTGAACCATGATTAAAGGAAGAAATAATTACACGATCTAAAAGGTTAAATTTTTTTAACATAGCAACAACTTTTTCTTCAATATTAGGATAATAAATTAGATTTGTTTTGATTTCAATATTTGTGATTATATCTTTATCTTTTATATAGGTACAATATTCTTCAAAAGTTGGAATTTCTTGTTTCCCATATATATCTATAAAACGAATATTAGCATTAAGAGCTTTTAATTCATCAACATCAAAATCCTTAACAAACCCTGTTCCATTAGTAGTTCTATCCACTTTTTCATCATGGATAACTACCAATTCATTATCTTTTGATAAATGAACATCTAATTCTATTCCGTCTGCTTGGCCTTTGACAATAGCACTTTGAAAGGCGAGCATAGTATTTTCTGGATATAAACCGGAAAAGCCTCTATGAGCATAAGTTTTAATTGACATCTATTACCTTTTATTTTTAAAATTAAAGGAGTTGCAATTACACAACTCCCCTAAATTAAATATTATTTTATTAAGGCTTCAGCCTTTTTAGCAATGTTTTCAGCTGTGAATCCGAAAGTTTTTGATAAATAATCAAGTTTTCCAACTTCACCAAATCTTTCACCAACATTAACAAAATCCATTTTTACAGGATTTACTTTAGCCATATGAGCTGCAATCATTTCACCAACACCACCACTGTAGCGTCCATTTTCACAAACTAAAATTCTTTTACATCTTTTAGCTACTTCTTCAATTAAAGCTGTATCTAAAGGACGAACTGTATGCAAATCAACAAGAGTAGCATCGATATTTTTCTCTTTAAGAAGGGCTAAAGCACCACTTGCAGCATCAACCATTGTTTGACCTGTTGCAATTATTGCGACATCTTTTCCTTTACTTAATTCAATACCCTTACCTAATTCAATTTTTGTTCCAACAGGATATCGGTGGGTAACCCCTTTTCTTGCAGAGCGAATATAGGAAGGTTTATTATTTTCATAAACTTGTCTTATCAATTCATACATACTTTGAGCATCGGATGGATCAATAATTACAACACCTGGTACTTGACGCATTAATGCAATATCTTCAAATGGCATATGAGTTCCACCGTTCAATTGTGCAGTAATTCCTGGATCAGATCCTACTAAATGAATTACTTGATTTGCATATCCAACAGACAAGAAAAATTGGTCAAAAGTTCTTCTGCTTGCAAAACAACCAAAGGTATGTGCAAAGGGAGTTAAACCCATTGAAGATAAACCAGCACCAACACCAACCATATTTGCTTCAGCAATACCACAGTTAAAAAATCTCTCTGGATATTTTTCTTGGAAGCTTGTTGAACCTAAGCAACTTGCCAAATCAGCATCTAGCATTACAACATCTTTATTCTCTGCAGCTAAATCATTAATTGCTGCCATAACAGCATCACGCATATTTGAAATATCAATAGTATCTCTCATTAGTTTACTCCTTCTCTTTCTCGAAGTTCAGCAATAGCTTTTTCAGCAACACTCTCATCAAAAGCAATACTATGATTTGCAGCAATACCTTCACCTGGGATAAAGCCATATGATTTAACAGTATCCATAATTATCATTGAAGGTCTATCAGTTACAGCTTTTGCTTTTTCAATAGCAAGGGATAATTCTCTAAAATTATGTCCATTAATTCTTTGAACATGCCAGTTAAAACCTAACCAACGTGTATCAATATTATCCATAGATACAACATCTTCAGTATAACCATCTAATTGTTGTTTATTTAAATCAGTAAAAGCTATTAGGTTCCCAAGTTTCCATTGAGCGGCTGTTTCAGCACCTTCCCAAATTTGACCTTCTTGACTTTCGCCATCACCAATAACAACAAAAGTATTATTATCTTGTTTCTGAATTCTTTGTCCAAGTGCTATACCGATAGCAGCAGAAAAACCTTGGCCTAAAGAACCACAAGTAAAATCAATACCAGGAGTTTTTGTCATATCACAATGACTAGGAAGTTTTGTTCCACCTTGATTTAAAGTTAATAACCATTCTTCAGGAAAGTAACCTTTACTTGTTAATGCTGCATAAACCGCTGGTCCTGCATGTCCTTTTGAACAAACAAAACGGTCTCTATCTTCTTTTTTTGGATTTTTTGGATCAATTCTTAATTCGTGATAGTAAAGATATGTTAATAATTCAACAATTGACATACTACCGCCAATATGACCCGCACCAAAATGTCCAATTTCTTTAATTGTCATTTCTCGAATTTCCAAAGCTTTTTGCTTTAGGTTTTTGACATCCATGGCATTCTCCTAATTTTATAAATATTCATATTTTATATTAATACTTTTTTATTACAAATAATTTAAAATATATTTAAATACCTTAAATTATTATCGCTTGGTAAAGAAAAGTTTTACATTACTAACCTTTATAATATTTGTTATTTTTTCAATAAGAAATATTAGCTAAATATTAAAAAAATCACTGAAAACTTAATTTTCATATTAAAAGAAATATTATTCTTTTAATTATTTTATCTAAAAAAATTATAGCATAAAAGAAAAATTGTGAAAATGAAAACTATCACGATTATCAATATTTATATATTTATACCAAGAAATTAAATATAGAATTGAGTAATAAAACTTGTAGGGAATTATCTATTTTGATACAATACCAACAATAAAATTACCCAATATCAGGAGAAAACTATGAGAATGAGTAAAATGTTTTCTAGAACATTAAGAGAAGCCCCAAGTGCTGCAGATAGTAAAGGTTATGAAATGCTTCTAAGAGCGGGCTTCATCCGCCAAATGGGTGCAGGTATTTTCACCCTTTTACCTTTAGGCTTTCGCACAACTTCAAAAATTGAAAACATCATTAGAGAAGAAATGGATCTAATCGGTGGTCAAGAAATATTAATGCCTGTAGTTAATCCAGCAGATATTTGGAAAGAAACAGGAAGATATTATAGTATTGATAAAGAAATGTGTCGTTTTAGCGATAGAGCTAAGCGAGATATGGTCCTTGCAATGACTCATGAAGAAGATGCTACAGCTATTGCAAGACAGGAAATCAGTTCTTATAAAAAACTTCCTCAATTAGTCTATCAAATTCAGACAAAATGGCGAGATGATGCTCGACCACGTGCTGGACTAATCAGAGTAAGAGAATTTACCATGAAAGATAGCTATAGTTTTGATAGAAATGATGAAGGTTTAAATATTCAATATAAAGAACACTATACTTCTTATTTTAAAATTTTCTCAAAAGCCGGACTTCCAGTGATTGTAGTTGGAGCTGATTCAGGTATGATGGGTGGTAAAATTTCCCATGAATATATGTATCTATCTCCAATTGGAGAAGATACAATTATTACTTGTGATAAATGCGGTTATACCTCTAACCGCCAAGTAGCGGCATTTAGAAAAAAATATTACAAGCAAGAAGAAAAACAAATTGAGAAAATCCTAACTCCAAATTGTAAAACAATTGATGATCTTTGCACCTTATTAAATATCGAAAAAAGACAAACTGCAAAAGCTGTATTTATGGTTGGTACATATATTGATGACAAAACAGGAGATGAAGAAGATAAATTAATTGCTGCTATTATTAGAGGTGATTTAGATGTTGAAGAAAACAAATTACAAAAAGCCTCTAAAGCTAATGCTATAAGAAGTGCTCATGAAGATGAGATAAAAGCTGCTAAAATAATACCAGGTTATGGTTCTCCTATCAATTGTGATTCAAAAACAATCGTTATTGTTGATGACTCTGTGAAAAAAAGTAACAACTTAGTAGCAGGAGCAAATGAAGAAGGCTATCATTTATTAAACACTAACTATGGTAGAGATTACAAAGGTATTGTTGCTGATATCGCTAGTGCAAAAGATGGTTATGAATGTTTATGTGGCCATACACTTAAAGAAAATAGAGGTATTGAGGTTGGTAATATTTTCCAACTTGGAACTCGCTATAGTGAAGCAATGAATTGTTATTTTACAGATGAAGATGGCAAAAGCAAACCGGTGGTAATGGGATCCTATGGAATTGGTGTAGGTAGATTCTTAGCTTGCTTGGCAGAAGAATATAATGATGATAATGGTTTGTCACTTCCAATAAATGTAGCCCCTTATCAAGTTCATTTAATCAACTTGATCAAAGACAAATCTTTAGGTGAAAAAATATATGAGGATCTTAGCAATGCGGGTATTGATGTTCTATTTGACGATAGAAAAGAAAGCCCTGGCGTCAAGTTTACCGATGCTGATTTAATTGGTCTTCCAATAAGAATCACTCTTGGAAACAGAAGTGTAAAAGAAGGAAAGGCTGAAGTTAAATTTAGAAAAGATTTAAGCGAAAACAATCTTTTTGAATTGGAAACCTTAACTGAACAAATACTCAATTCAATAAATCAATTAAAAAAAGAAATTAGAGACAATATTGTTCAAAAAGAATTAGAATTATAAAAAAGCATAAATCTCTTTTTCATAATCATTTGAAAGAGAGATTTTATTAGTTAAAAAACCAACATGTATCAAACTTAGAACTGTTTATATTTGCTTTAATAAGCTAATATCTTATAAATTAAGTATCAATTAAGTGATTTTTTGTATTAAATAATATAGGTTGATTGAAAAACTAAATGCAACTAAAAGTACCTTTGGAAAAGTAAATGCACAATAATTATGAATTCTTTCCATTTTAAAACTTTATTTGTTTGCCTTTTTCCTTTTTTGGATACAGTCTTAGGCTATATTAACAGATAACAGAATGATTTTGGGTATAAGCTATCAGGATTAGCAAATTACTGTTTCTTTGCAAGATAAAATGCAACCCTACCTTTTTTATTAGATTACTTATAAAATATCAGACTGTTATAGTTTTTATATTTAGTATTTTACCAAGCTGGGATTAATTAAAACATCATTTTGTGTGATGTATTTTACTCCCAGTTCTCTTTAGACTCCCTTTCCATAAAGATACTAATTGTGGAACCATAGGGTCCTTATTCTTTGATAGAGCTCTTTTGCTCTTATAACTTGAATATTCACCTATTATCAAATTAAAACTCTAATAAGCTGATAGCTAATATTAGGATCCTAGGAGTTAAAAAAGCAAGGAATTTGTAAGATAAAATCAAAAATTAGGTAATTTGGAAAAGTAACTGCAACTTCGAAGTAATTGCATTTACTTTTACAAAAGGTCTAAAATTATTAAAAAGATGAAAGTGAAATATTTGCAAGTCTAAATGCAACCCTTAAGTTTGCAAGACTAAAT
>Ga0307990_1001473_pt1 | contig 19794 bp, 20 predicted proteins | sample EllFjometagen129_FD_203168 | JGI IMG/M metagenome (GOLD analysis project Ga0307990, IMG submission 203168) | Marine microbial communities from Ellis Fjord, Antarctic Ocean - #129 | ecosystem: Environmental > Aquatic > Marine > Unclassified | place: Southern Ocean | collected 2014-10-08
CAATTACTCTGTTTTCACCATCACCAAGAGCCATTGCAGTCAAGAGTTATGATACAGTATTAAAACAATATAAAACATTCCTCGATGATTTCTGATTTCGAAACAAATACTATCTATTTTTCAGAATTGATTAATGCAGATAATCGATTCAAGAAGACTTTTAAAGAAATAGAAACATCCCTTTATTCATTTAAGGTCAAGGTCAACTTAATTCCTAAAACAAAAGATATTTGGGCGAGAGATTATATGCCAATTCAAATCAATGACAGTAAATTCATAGAATATCGTTTCGACCCTGATTATTTACAAAGTTCCTCGAAAGGTAGGCGTGATTTAAAAACATATCCAGATATTGTTTGTGATTCATTAAGACTTCAAACAGAGAAGTCCGATTTAATTATGGATGGCGGTAACTTAGTGAAATCTTCTAATTGTATAATACTAACTGATAAAGTTGTTAAAGAAAATCGATTTTCATATTCAAAAAAAGAATTGATTTTGAAACTTCAGGAAACTTTTCAAGTGGATAAGATTGTTTTGATTCCTTGGGATAAATTGGAAGAATATGGACATTCAGACGGAATGGTTCGTTTCATTGACGATGAGACTGTTTTAATCCACTATTACTATAAAGCTGATACAGTAATGCTTAATCGATTTAGACAAGCAGGATTAAAAACGGAATTTATCGATTATGAGGTTGAAAAAAGAGATAAACGAAATTGGGCTTATCTAAATTTTCTTCAAACAAAAGACCTAATGCTTATACCAAAATTCGGAATTGACGAAGATGACCAAGCATTTGAACAGATTGAAAGTTTCTATTCTGATTATAAAGGAAAAATTGCTCAAGTAAATATGACTGATATTGTTAAATTTGGTGGAGCATTGAATTGTATAACATGGACAACTAAAGAATGATAGACAAAGAATTACGTGCCCTAACATGCAATATAAAAAAATTGGGCAGAAAGTGGTAAATATGAACGAATTAGCAATAAATAAAGATGGTGGTAAATTGAAAGTTTGGTGTTTCAAAATGCTTAACTTTTCATATTGCCACCGTTTTTTCTTTTTTTAATTAAATTAAAAAAGTTATCAACAACTTAAACATTTGAAATATTAGCTTTTAACTATTTTTATAACCATAGAACTAAAAATATATTAGTACTGTGTATTGCATAGTACTAAAAATGTTGTATGTTTGCAAAATGAATTTAGAAAAAACAAAAGCTCAAATGCGAAAAGGTGTACTCGAATTGTGCATACTTTCAATAATTTCCAAGAAATCAGCTTATGCTTCCGACATAATTAAAAAGCTGAAGGAATCAGAACTTCTGATTGTTGAGGGGACTTTGTATCCTCTCTTAACCCGATTAAAAAACGATGGATTTTTATCGTATCACTGGGAGGAATCCAAATCCGGTCCGCCAAGAAAATATTATAAGCTTAGCCCATTAGGAGCAAAATTTCTGTCGGAGCTTGACCAAAGTTGGAAAAATCTTTATGAAGCAGTTAACAATATTATTGAATCAAATAAAACAAAAATATAATGAAATGCCCACCGAAGAAGAAAGTTAAAAGAAATACAGATATTATGGGCATTCCATGTTTAGTAAAGGTAAAGTCAAATAACTTACCTAATTTACAAGAAAGATTTACAATCAATTAATAAAAAAAAAGTCACATGAAAAAGAATTTCACTGTAAATATTAGTAGTATAATCTTCAACATTGATGAAGATGCTTTTGAAAAGCTAAATAATTATTTAGATAGTATTAAAAGTCATTTCGACAATTCTGAAGGAAAGGATGAAATAATTTCCGATATAGAAGCAAGAATTGCAGAAATACTCAAAGAGAAAACTAATGAATCAAAAAATGTTGTTACTATTGATGACATTAATCAAGTTATCGAAATAATGGGGCAGCCTTTTGAATTTGATAGCGAAAATGAAGAGCCACCAAAACAAGAAAAAGAAACTTTTCGTAGGAATAAAACCAAAAGATTATTTCGCGACCCTGATAATAAAATGATAGGTGGTGTTGCCAGTGGAATAGGGGAGTATTTTAATGTTGACCCACTTTGGTTTCGATTGGCGTTTCTTATTTCAACTTTTATTGGTGGTGCAGGTTTCTTTATTTATATGATTCTTTGGATTGCAGTTCCTGAAGCAAGAACAACTGCCGAAAAGCTCGAAATGAAAGGCGAAAAAGTAAATATCAATAATATTGAGAAATCAATAAAAGATGAAGTAGAACATTTAAAAGATAAAATCAAAGACCTGAAAAACGAGGCGAAAGATATTTATTACAAAAAAAAAAACGATATAAATAGAAATGGTTTTGAGCGTATTTTGCAATTTTTTCTTCAGTTACTTCATTACTTCGTCAAAGCAATTATAATAGTAGTTTCACTTGTATTAATTATCACCGGCATAGCATTGATAATTGCATTTTTTGTAAGCTTCTTCGGCGATACTAACTCAATATTCGCAAATTCTCATGGTGCTCTAAGCATATCAGTTCCCGATATGTTTAATGTTATCTTCACTTCAAGCACCGATAGTACTATGGCAATTGTTGGGATTCTACTGCTTATTGGAATTCCTTTAATAATGCTGGTTTATAACGGAATTAAACTATTGTTCAGATTTAGATACAGAACAAAATATATTGGTCTTACTGCATTTTCATTGTGGCTCGTTGGTTTGATATTATGCGGTATTGTTGCTGTTAAATCAATTAAGGATTTTTCATTTAGACTTGAAAATCCCGTAAATGTAAATCTTAAAATTTCGAATGCCGAAACTTTGTATTTAGATGTAATAGATGATGATTTTACTTATGATTACGACAATTATCATCGTGGTCATCATAGACAGGATTTCCCTAATATTAAATTAATTTCAAGTGATAATAAATTGTGTTTTGTTAAAAATCCAAGATTAATATTTCAAAAAAGCAGAGATGATGATTTTCATTTAATTCTTAGAAAATCATCAAGAGGGAGTTCAAATAATGATGCATTCCATCGTAGTAATGAGATAGTTTATAAAATCGAACAAAACGATTCTACATTATTTTTCCCACAATATTTTAAACTTACCAAAAAATCGAAATGGAGAAATCAGGACTTAAGATTGATTCTGAAAATTCCTGTTGGCAAAGTAATTATTTTGAATGATGAAATTGCTAAACTTACCGATAGATGGAGATATGATTTCCCATGGGAGATGGATGAAACAAAATATATTATGACTAAAAGCGGACTTGAAGAATTTGAAGTTCAATCAGAAGAAAACACTGACGAATCTGGAGATGAAATTTAAAATAAGATTTATCTGTAAAAAAGAAAAAATACTTTTCTTTCTAAGAGCAATTTCTGAAATCTCCCCGAAATGTGTCAAATGAAATATAAACGATAATTTCTTTTGTATGATAAACCGCCAGTTTGGTGGTGTGAAATGTACATCAGTGAGTATTATTGTTAACTGACAATCCACTTGATTGTTACTATTTTATATTTGCAAATCAATCAATTGTCCTTTTTTATTCAAGTACTTTATGAAGCCATTCTCTAATATTAAATCTCTCAAATCTTTAGGTACATTAATAATCGAAATCTCCTTATTTATAAATTTTGAATCCTTAAATCCATTTATTTTATAACAAAATAACTCCTTACCAACTTTTGCAATAAAGAACTTTTTATCATGATTCAATATCTTTCCTGCAATAATTTTATCAGGTTTATCAAATTGAAAATTTTCACAGGAATTCGCTTTTGAATAGTCATCTAAATACATAAGGTCAATAAATACACCTTTCCCTTCTCTTTTATCAGTATGTATAAAGTTTTTATAAAGTATAACGCTCATTCCAAATTTTAAAGATGATTCAGCAAGTATTTTGAATTTTTCTGGGTCATTTGAATCTAGTTGCATATCCATTGCATAACCAGTTGTATGAGGATCAAAATAATCATCTTCTTTTGAAAGTTTCACTAAATGACCAGGGGCAAATCCTTCAATAATTCGCGTCACACTATCATTTTTATCAATCTGAAAAATAGTGATGGAAGGTGATTGTCGATAGTGAGGAAAGGTTTGTAAAAACACTTCGATAATACCATCATTATCTATATCAATTATTTGCCAATCAATTGGTCTAAATTGTAATGTTTGGTCTCCAAATAACTCTGGGTAATCTTTCTTTAACAAATAGTCAAAAACAAGATTAATCTCCTTTGGAAAATTATTATCCTGTCCTTTTGCGAAAAATGATGTTAAAATCAACAATCCAATCAGAATTTTTCTCATATGCAGAGTATTTAAAATACGGTGTCTAACGCTCAATTACACGAAATTTCGTTTATCAAACCATTATAAACGAATGTTATTATAATATAAAGTATAATAATACAACAAATAATAATAATTATTTTCAAAAAACAAATAATTGATTATTCGGAAATTAAAAAATTTGGTTCAAGTTTGCATGCAAACCAATAGACATCATAAATGGCTGGTATGTAAAATTAAGATTTTCGGTATCCATAGGAAAAGAAAGTCCTATCTGTCCTACTATTTTAATAAATTTTAATCCAACTTTTACTGTAAGAACAGGTTCAACAAACATTCCTGTTTCATTATATGAGCCTTGGTAAACGTTAACCATTACAACTCTTGCGGCAAAGCTACCATCAAAAATTTTCGTTGTAATTCCTAATGTAGGTTGAAAGAAAATACGGTTATTATAAACGTCTGCTTCTGATACCCATAAATTATTATCACATAATGCTCTTAGTTTTCCAAAACCATAGCCTCCAAATGTTTCAAATCTTCCAATAGTTCCAATTTTTGTATAATAGCCAACTCCCATTTCATAGAATTGATGTTTGTGATAACTATCAGTAGAGTCGTCGGTTCTATCAGCAAAACTTCCATTCGCCATTACTCCAAGATGATCTGTGATTGCAAAAGCAAGTTGTGGGTCAACACCCGAGGAACCTGTATATACTGCAAGCTGGACTTCTCCCTGATTGCTTAACAATGGAGTGTTGGCTACGTTGGGAACATAGGAAGGGGCACATCCGTTAATAATTATAATAATTATTATTGCAAAAAATGTAATTAATGAATTTCGTATCATTTTGTTTTTATTAATGAATAAGTTGTAATAATTATCTTCAAATATAAAATAATATTTTTAATAGAAGGCAAGAAAATTCTTTATAGGAAGAAAATTACTCCTTTTTTTCAGGAAAGAGATTATATTCAATTTTTTTCTTAGGTTTTGCGTCAGTATCATCAGGGATTTCGGGATTTCTGGCGTCAACATCTTCGTAGAATCTCCATTTATTGTTTTTAAAAACAAATGCATCAAAGACGTTGGTTTCAGGTACGTAGAAATTATACATTCCTACACATTTTGGGTCTAAAGGTGATAAATGGTCAAAGATTATCATAACGGATTTTTCCTTTTTCTTTTTCCCTTTTTTGTATTTTACATTATCCTTTTTTATTGACCTGAAATTTTTAGTATTACTGGATTTTAGTTTTTTTACTTTTCTTCTTGGAGATTTTTTGACAATGTCGTAGGATTGTTCTTCATATTTCAAAGACATTGAAACATCTGCCGAATATTCAAAAAAATAACGCTTAATCCCACGTCTATCACATTTAAACAAAGAGTAACCGAATTTGGGTTCACCTTTGGAATCAAAGCTTAATATTTCAATTATTTTTTTTGTACTTATTAAATTATTTCCATCCCATCCCAAAATTGTGTAATATTTTTTACTTTTTACTTTTGTTAGAATAATTTTATAATAATGTGCCCCGTACCAATTGTCGCAGGAAAGAGTTTTTAGTTCCGGATTTTCAATTTCATCTGACCTGTCTTTTAATCTATGTATTACGGTAAGATTGCTTTTTTTGCTTTTCTTCTGAATAAAACCATAATATTCGTAAGTGCCATCAGTTCTGGGGATGTTCCAGTTGAAAATTCTGAAGGAATTGTCCGGTGAAACAAGTCTTGCAATGGTAATTAGCGAATCAAAAGGATATTCATAAGAATTGCTGACGCAAAGTGCTTCTTCTAATAAATTAATAAAAATTTCGTTAGCAGCATATTTATCCAAATCAGTTTTTCCGTGAAGGATATTTTTCCCGAGAATTTTTAATGTGTCTTCATACTCAGTAAAAACATTACTTACCTGAGTAATATTACTTTTCTGGGCAGAAGAAATATTTATAGAACTTAAAAATAATAGGGATAGACAAAAGGTGGCTATTTTTCTCATAAATTATAAACGCTTTGATTTAATGTTTATTTTTGAAAAATGAATAAACAAAAGTAAAAAATAGTTTTTATAAAATGAAAAGAATTAGTGCATTTGTGAAATTAGGCGATTTTCTGAAAAATATACATAGTAAAGATTTAGAAAAGTACTCTGCTTCTTTTGATGAAATAATTCATAATCATCATCAATCAAATCCTTGGTTTATTGAAGAGAACGTAAGGGTTGCCATAAATTCAATAGCTGAAACTTTAAACGAAGAAAGCCTTGTTAAGTGGATGAATCTTTATGAAAAGAAAATCAATAAAATAAACTATCAAGCGAAAAGGGTAGGAGTGGTGATGGCGGGAAATATTCCTTTGGTTGGTTTTCATGATTTCTTGTGTGTGTTGATGTCGGGGAATAAATTCTTTGGGAAACTTTCGTCTCAGGACAATAAATTGCTTCCTGCCATTGCAGAAATTTTGATTGAAATAGAACCGGACTTTAAAAATTATATTGAATTTACTGAGGAAAGATTGAATTCTTTCGATGCTATCATTGCTACCGGCAGTGATAATACTTCTCGATATTTTGATTATTATTTTGGAAAATATCCTAACATAATTCGAAAAAACCGAAATGCTGTAGCTGTACTTTCTGGCAAGGAAACAAAAGAAGAATTAAAAGAATTGGGTAAGGATATATTTATGTATTTCGGATTGGGATGCCGCAATGTTTCAAAATTATATGTTCCCGAAGATTATAAGTTTGATAGTTTTTTTGAAGCAATTTTTGAATATAAAAATGTTGCCCAGTATCACAAATACATGAATAATTACGAATATAACAGGTCGATATTTTTACTCAGTCAAATAAAACATTTCGATAATGGTTTTTTGTTGTTGAAAGAAGACCAAACAATATCTTCGCGAATTGCTGTTCTGAATTTTGAATATTACAAAAACACAAAAGATGTAAATTCAATTTTAAAATCAAATACCGAAAAAATTCAATGTATTGTTTCCAATGCTTCTGAGATAGATTCAGCCATTCCTTTTGGACAAACACAAAACCCGCAGCTTTGGGATTATGCCGATGGAGTTGACACTATGGAGTTTTTGTTGAACCTATAATTATGATTATTTTTTGGTGTAAAAATTATAGCTTAAAATATTTCGTACCTACGGCACTTAAAACTCGTTAATAATTGATTGTTCTATAAATATTTCGCACCTCTGGTGTTATGGTGAAAAGCCTCGTAGATGCTTTATTTTTATAGAAAATAATAAGTTCCCAATTGGAAATTCCTTATATAAAGAAATATAAGAATGTTGTTGATTTGTGTGGAATTTAAATCAGAATCTCATACACTTGATAAATTAAAATAAAATAATATTACTAAGCTAATTATTATGAAGGGCTACGTGCTTTTGCACTGAAGTAATACAATACATAGAGTTGCTGGCAGTTTATTTATACTGTATCTAAAACAATTTAGCAATTTAACAATTTAACAATAAAAATTCAATGAAAAAGAATTCATCATTTAATACATTTAAATCCTTAATTTATAAAACATTTAATCTAATTATTTCTTAAAACATTGTCGTCATATTCAACTTCGAATCGCAATTTATGTTTTGCTTCTTCTTGTGCCAAGGATAAGAATATTTCACTTAATTGATTGTTAGGAGCAATTTTAGCCAAATCGGAATATAATTTGAAAGCTGCTTTTTCTTTGTTCATTGCCACAAACAAAAAATCCTGATAGGTCATATCAGACTTAGGTTCAGATGTAACCATATAATCAGAAATTTTTAAATCAACAACTTTTTCTTCTTTAAATTCGAATAATTCTTTTTCTTTGATTCTAATTAAACGAGATTTGTGTCCCTTTTCTTCATTGGCAATTTGGATAAAAACTTTTTTCATTGCTTCGTTAGAAGTTTGCTCAGATAATCCTGTATAAAATTCAACGGCTTCTTGTTCCGAAGCTATAGCAAAATCTAAAATATCATTTATTGATTCAAATTCTTTCATGTTTTAAAATCTTTTTAAGGTTTATTTTTTTAAGCAAATATAATAATTTTTCTAAAGAAAAGGCTAAGGCAGAAAATAGGCTCCTACGGACTTCCTTCGGTCGTAAGGCTAAGGAGTTTTCCTGTTTTCAATTGATTTAATCATTGAATCCAATTCATCAATCACTTTGCTATAACCGTTAACTAAGTTTTCTTTATCATCTATTTTTATAAAATTTAAGGCAAAAGAAACAAGTGTTTGACTAATTATTTCATAAGCACTTCCTCTTGAAATTTTATAAAATCTTGTTTTATCTCTTTTCTCATATCTTCCAAATCCTTCGGCAATATTATGTGTTACAGAATTTGCCGACCTTCTAATATCAGAAATCATCCCATACTTTTCTTCTTTAGGAAATGATTTTGAAAGTCTATATATTTCAATCAACAAATTGAAAGCTTTTTGCCAAACAGGCATCTCAGTAAAATCTTTATATGCCATGATACATTATAATTCCTTATTTGAGTCTTTGCCTATTTCTGTCTTCGCCTTTTTCCTGCCTCAGCCTATTTCCTGCCTTAGCCTTAGCCTATTTTCAGCCTTAGCCTATTTCTCAACAAATCTTTGTTCTCAAATCAATTTGCATATTTTCCAAATCTTCTTTACTTGGGATATATTTGATTTTATAAGAACTGAGAATATCAAAGCCTGAAGATTTTAAAGATTCTGTTATTTTTGGAATACTTTGGTCTCCCCAACCATAAGAGCCAAAAGCAATAGCTTTTCTGTTTTTTGGAGACAAACCATTTAGATAAGTTAAGAATCCTGCAACAGTTGGCAAAATATTTCTGTTAAGGGTTGGTGAGCCGACACAAATATATTCTGATGTTAATATTTCTGTCATAATATCCGAGATATGATTATGCTGCAAATTAAATAATGGAGCTTTAAAGTTTATTTCTTCAAAAACTTCATGAATTGCATAAGCCATTTTCTCTGTAGATTTCCACATGGTGTCGTAAATAATAATTGCTTTTTTCTCAGTAAAATTTGAAGACCATTTTTTGTATTCTTTAAGAATTTCTGATAGAAACTTTCTCCAGATAATTCCATGGCTCGGGGCAATTATTTCAATATCAAGTCCGCTTGCTAAATCTAAAGCTTTCTGCACCTGTTTTGAATAAGGCAACACTATGTTAGCATAATATTTTCGTGCTTCATGCATAATAATATCAACAGGATATTCATCATCAAAGCGTGCTGATGAAGCAAAGTGTTGTCCGAATGCATCATTTGAAAATAAAATATTTTCTCTTGGTAAATAGGTCAACATATTATCGGGCCAATGAACCATTGGAGTTAAAATAAATTGCAAATTTCGTTTTCCGAGGCTAATTGAATCGCCTGTATTAACGAGTTTAAAATTCCAGTCTTTTTTGTAGTGGGCTCTTAAACCTTTTTCACCGGCAGGGCAAGTTATTATTTTTGCATTGGGAGCGATTTCCATAAGTTCCGGTAAAGCACCAGTATGGTCCATCTCAACATGATTTGATACAACATAATCAATTTTTGACGGGTCAATAACATCGGAAATTCTTTTAAGCATTTCTTGTGAAAAATGTGATTTCACAGTATCGATGAGAGTTATCTTTTCGTCAATTATAAGATAAGCGTTATATGTTGAACCTCTTTGTGTAAGGTAACCGTGAAAATTGCGTAAATCCCAGTCAATAGCTCCTACCCAGTAAATTCCTTCTTTAATATTTATTGCTTTCAATTTCTAAGATTAAATATGATATTGTGTGATAATTTTTTTTATACAGGATTGAATTTGCTATTTAATAACAATAGTCGAAGATTTCTTCCCCATCTTATTACATTTAGCTTCAACCTTAACTTTATCTCCTTTTTTTAAATCAGGAAGTTTGATTTCAACTTTATGACTTGCTTCTGATGTTTGAGCTTTATACTCCAAAACTTTAAATTCTTCACCATTAACACTGATAGTAATTTTATCGATATAATGTTTATTTATATCTTTAACAGCATGTGGAAGACAAATGGATAAAATTTTGGTTTCCTTGTCATACTTAAGATTTACTTTTTTTGGCGGATGAGCCATTAAAATAAAAGGTACAAATAATAATAAAAGTACCGCTGCAAATTTGTAATTTTTCATGTTTTATATTTTTTAATTAAACAATATGATTTATTCTCGATTAGTAGAATTTAAACAAAAATAGACAACTTTGCTTACAAAACAAAATTTAAATTGTTTATTTTTGATATAAGTTTATAAAATAATTTTTCAATTTAATCTCCAACATTTTTTAATATTTCATTTCATCCATTTTAAGATTATTTTCATCAATTCTTTTTTTGTTTATCGATTTCCAAGCGTACCAGATATATGCAATAACAATAGGAACCAATAGGGAAACATAACTCATTGCTGTTAATGTATATTTGCTTGAAGAGCTGTTTTGGATTGTTAAGGAACTTTGTAAATCGTAAGTTGAAGGATAATAAGCTGTATTATTAAAACCTGCTAACATAAACACTGAGAATATTGTTAGAACAGTTCCCAGACCGGAAAACCAAATTCCTTTTCTGCTTTTTCTTAACAAAGTCAGGAGAATACCGGACAATACTCCTATAATTCCAATAAGAAATATTATTAAAACAATTGGCATTTGTAAAAGATTATGCAAATATTTGAATTTCTCCATTGAAACAATCTTTGTAAGCGGGTCAACCGTAAAGCCTTCTCGTGTAAGCATTAAAACAACAAATAATAAAAAGAAAACTAAGAATGGTAAAACATTAGTCTTTAAAACTTTTTTTGATTTAAGGATTATATTTTCGTTTTCAACAGAATTAATAAAATACATCAAAGCTAAAATTCTTGTTAGGAAAAATATTGCCAGTCCAAGAGAGATGTTTGTAATATTTATAACTGCTTCCAATCCATGGTAAGGATTTTCCCATCTTGAAATAACAGGGTTATTAATATCTGTTATTCTTAATTTGTCGATAGAAAATTCGGAGCCGGTAAAGAAAGTTCCAACCGCAGCTCCAATTAAAATTGTTGCCAATATCCCGTTGATAAGCAAAAAAGTATCAAAAGTTTTTTGTCCTAAAAAATTATTAGCCTTTGTACGATACTCATAAGATACAGCTTGAATAATAAAGCTAAATAATAATATCATCCAAACCCAGTATGCTCCTCCGAAACTTGTTGAATAAAACAAAGGGAATGAAGCAAAAAAGGCTCCTCCGAAAGTTACAAGAATAGTAAATGTAATTTCCCATTTTCTTCCAATGGTATTTACCAACAGCGAACGTTCAAGCTTAGTTTTTCCTACCTGACTAATTAGTGTTTGTCCACCCTGAACAAACATCATAAAAACCAACAGTGAACCCAATAGCGAAATAATTATCCACCAATATTGTTGTAATGCGAGATATGATAAATTTTCAAACATAATTAACTCCTTTCTTCTTTAAATACTTAAATTCCAAATTTGCTAACATATTATAAGTTTTATTGTTGTTTATTCTGATTTAGATTTTTACTACTTCATTATTCATCATTCTTTAATCGATATTCGTTATTCATTTTCTATTTTTTTAATATTGAACATCGAACACAGATTAACGATTTTAGATGTGCTTTTCTCTAATTATTTTTCTTTTGTTTTCAAATCATTTGAAAAATCTTTAGGTCCTAATTTGATTTGATGTAACATTATTTTTATTTCGGCAATCAGCAGAATAGTAAATAATCCCGCAAACAGCCAGAATGTAAGAACAACAGTTCCCGTATTAAGATGTGAAGTTGACATCCATGTAGGCAAAATATCCTGTATAGTCCATGGTTGTCGTCCTACTTCAGAAACAACCCATCCTAATTCCGAAGCGATATATCCCAATGCTATCGACCACATTGCCAATCTAAGAAACCATTTTCTTTCTGTGATTTTGTTTTTTATAGTAAAGAAAAGGACAAGAGAAAAGAACAAAATGAAATAAAAACCTAATCCAACCATCACATGAAAGCTGTAGAAAGTTATCCCCACATTCGGAATAGAACTTTCTTTATTTGGCAAAAATCCGTATCCAAAATCTTTATAATTATCTTCAATAAGTTTTAAGTTTTCGGCAGCAGTTAAACTATCGTTGGCTTCTTTAGCTTTTTTATATTTTGCTAAAGAACTAATAGCAATCTTCCCTTTTTCCATCCTTTCTTCTGTTGACCTGATGCCATATTTTTCACTTCCGTAAATCAAATTATTTATTCCGGGGACAAAAGTGTTGAAATTTCTGTAACTCAGATAAGACAAAAGTTTTGGGATTTTAAGTGCGTAAATATATTCATCTTCATCGCTACCAATTTTATAGTTAGGTTTTGTTATTCCAACAACAACGAGTCCTGCATCTTCTTCGCCATTGTATAAACCTTCCATAGCTGCTAATTTCATAGGTTGTGTTTGTGCAACATCATAAGCAGAACTATCGCCGGTAAACACAAGAGATAATGAAGATAACAAACCAAAAACAGCAGCAATTAAAATACTTTTTTTAGCAAAAATAATGTGTCGTTTTTTTAATAAAAACCAGGCACTAACTCCAATTACAAACAATGAACCTATCACATAAGAATTTGAAATAACATGCAGGAATTTATTAATTGCTGTTGGTGAAAACAAAACTTCCCAAAAATTAGCCATTTCGTTTCTTGCTGTGTCGGGATTAAAATGCATTCCCACCGGATTTTGCATCCATGCATTAGCAACCAAAATCCATAGTGCTGAAATATTGGAACCAATAGCAACTAACCAAGAAGAAATCATGTGAAATTTTTTGCTGACTCTGTTCCACCCAAAAAACATTACTGCAATAAATGTTGACTCAAGAAAGAAAGCCATAATTCCTTCAATGGCTAAAGGAGCACCAAAAATATCACCCATAAACCACGAATAGTTTGACCAGTTAGTGCCAAATTCAAATTCAAGAATTATACCTGTTGCAACTCCGATTGCGAAGTTTATTCCAAAAAGTTTCATCCAAAACTTAGTCATGTTTTTCCATTCCTGCTTTCCTGTTTTATAGTAAACCGTGTGCATAAATGCCACAATAAACGACAAACCAAGGGTGAGAGGAACAAAAAGCCAGTGATAGATAGCCGTTAGGGCGAACATTGCTCTCGACCAATCAACTAATGCAAAGTCAATTCCATTCATTATTCAGATTTTTGGTTAGTAATTGTGTTAATTATATAATTGCTTTTTTTCTCGTCAGAAGAAAATTTTGTATTTAAAAAATTTGGAAAGAAAAATAGCTTCAATATTGCAAACATTATAAACAGTTTTATCAAGATTATTAGCCAAAGTTTCCTTCCTAATTTGCTTTGATTTTTAAAACCATCTTTATAAAAAAAGAATATTTTTTTCAAAATTTTCATGAAGATATTTTCTTTTTAAAATAAGCCTGTAATGTTTCCTTCATTATCAATATCAATATTTTCTGCTGAAGGCAGGTTTGGTAAACCGGGCATTCTCATAATATTTCCTGCAATAGGAACTATATAACCGGCACCAGCAGAAAGCTCTATTTCCCGGATTTTAAATGTAAAGTCTTTGGGTCTGCCTCTTTTGTTAGGGTCATCAGATATTGATTTTTGTGTTTTAGCCATGCAAACTGCAAGATTGCCGAGATTTAATTCTTCAAATTCTCTAAGTTGATTTTTTGCTTTTACACTATATTCGACATTTTTTGCTCCATACATGGTTTTTGCAATAGTTTCTATTTTTTTCTCGTAAGTCCAATTAGGTTTATAGAGAGGCCGAAAACAAGACTTACAATTTTTGATTTTACTTATTAATATTTCAGCAAGTTCTATTGCACCTTCACCACCTTTTTCCCACGAATCATTTAAAGAGCATTCTACACCAATATCTTTACAGTGTTTAATAATAGATTTAATTTCTTTGTCGGTATCATTCGAAAACTTATTAATGGCAACCACAGGCTCGAATCCGTAATATTGCATGTTTTCAATATGTTTATCAAGATTTTCGAATCCTTTTTTTAATGCAACTAAGTTTTCTTCGGTTAAATCCTTGAGCATTGCTCCGCCATGATATTTTAATGCTCTGATTGTTGCAACAATAACAACAGCCTGAGGTGAGAGATTTCCAAACTGACATTTTATATTAAAGAATTTTTCTGCTCCGAGTTCAGAAGCAAATCCTGCTTCTGTAACAACATAATCTGTTAAAGACATTCCCATTTTTGTACCAATAATAGAATTTGTTCCTTGAGCGATATTTGCAAAAGGACCGCCATGAATAATTGCGGGAGTACCTTCAATTGTTTGAACTAGATTTGGTTTAATTGCGTCTTTCAAAAGAACAGTCATAGCTCCATTTGCTTTTAAATCATGAGCATAAATAGGTTTCCCCGAAAAGGTTTTACCTATAAATATTCCTCCCAATCTTTCTTTAAGGTCGGTTAAATCCTTTGCAACACAAAGAGTTGACATTACTTCTGATGCGGCTGTAATATTAAAACCATCCTCACGGGGAACACCTTGTTTTATGCCTCCAAGACCAATAACAATATTTCTTAGTGACCTTTCATTCATGTCAATAACACGTTTCCATCGTACTGTTCTAGCGTCAATGTTTAGAGAACGTTTTGTGCTTTGAATATTATTGTCGATTAGAGCTGCAAGTAAATTGTGAGCTTTTTCTACTGCTGAGATATCACCTGTGAAATGCAAATTAATGTCTTCCATAGGAATTACCTGAGAAAATCCGCCACCGGCAGCTCCACCTTTAATTCCAAAAACAGGACCTAATGATGGTTCTCTTAGAACTACAGTTGTTTGTTTTCCTATTTTGTTCATGGCTTGAGCCAAACCTATTGATGTGGTTGTTTTACCTTCTCCGGCAGGTGTTGGTGTAATAGCTGTAACTAAAATTAGTTTGCTTTTTCTTACTTTTTCTTCATCAATAAATTTTAATGGAATTTTTGCTTTATATTTTCCATAAGTTTCTATATCAGATTCTTTTAATCCAATATTATTAGCAATCTCAATAATATGTTTTATCTTTGAATTTCTTGCAATTTCTATGTCCGTTTTCATTTTAGAAATGATTAGTTTATAAATTCAGAATTTATCCAAGAGCAACATCTAACAGCATCATCAAAGCAAATCCTAACATTGCTCCAATAGTAGAGATATCATTATTTTTATTTAATTGTGATTCGGGAATTAATTCTTCTACAACAACATAAATCATTGCTCCTGCTGCAAATGAAAGTGCATAAGGTAAGAAGTTTGTCATTGACATAACTGCTATTGCTCCAATAACACCTGCTATAGGTTCAACTACGCCTGATAATTGACCGTACCAAAAGCTTTTAAATCTTGAAAATCCTTCTCTACGTAAAGGAACAGAAACTGCAGTTCCTTCAGGGAAGTTTTGTATTCCAATTCCTATTGCAAGAGCTACAGCTCCTGCAATTGTTACTGAAGGCAATCCTGATGCTACTGCTCCAAAAGCAACTCCTACAGCTAATCCTTCGGGAATATTGTGTAAAGTAATTGCCAAAACGAGTAAAACACTTTTTTCCCAAGAAGTTTTGATGCCTTCAGCTTCCGACATTTCATTGCCAAGATGAAGATGAGGAATAATTTTATCAACAATCCATAAAAATGCACCTCCTATTAAAAACCCTGTAACAGCAGGAATCCATGGTGTTTTTCCCATATCTTCGGACATTTCTATTGCTGGTGCCAGTAATGACCAAAAACTTGCAGCTATCATTATTCCTGCTGCAAATCCGAGCATGCCATCCAAAACTTTTCTGTTTATAGTTTTAAAAAAGAAAACCACAGCTGCACCCATTGCAGTTATAAACCATGTAAATAATGTTGCAAATAATGCCTGAGTTACAGGATTGAATTTTTCTAACCAATTAATTATCATTTGAAAATTGTATTTGTTTCGTTAAACCAAAAAATAAAATCAAGATGTTCTAATGGGATTTTAATTTCATTTGAAAACTCTTTCATTTGGTTTTCAATTTGAAAATATTTTTTTTCGGGAATAGATTTTGGAATTTCTTCAATTACATTAAAATTATGCAAGTTTTTCAAAATATGTCTGTCTAAAATTGCAATGTCTTCGACAAATCCAATGTTTCTTAGAAAATGGCTTGATTCTTTTAATCCATAACCTTTTATGTTATTTAATAACCATTTCCTTTTTTCATAAACTGAAGGGAATTCTGATAAAGTTTCTCTTATTCCTTTGGAATTATAAAAAAGCTTCTCTCTGGCTTCTACCAAATAGGAGGCTTTGTTATTTTTAAATCTTACTAAATTCAGTTCTTCAGAAATTGAACTTTTGTTTGCATCGAATAATTTATTGTTTTCGGTAATTTTAAGAATAGTTTTCCAAGCATTTAAAGCTTTTGATTGAGGTGTCAAAAGACAAAAGGCAAGCTCTTGAAATAATTTTTTTTCATCGGCTTGATTCCATATAGATTTAAATTCTATTATTCGATTTTGAACTTCATTTTTGATTTTATCATATTTCTCGAATAATTCTTTCACACTTATATCTTTTAAGTTTTTACTTTAATACTCATTTAGAATTTGTTCTGTATGATTATTTGTTTGAACTTTATCAAAGACTTTTTCAATTTTTCCTTTTTCATCAATAATAAAAGTTGTTCTTAAAACTCCTTCTTTGATTTTTCCGAACATTTTCTTTTGCCCCCAAACTCCATAGTCTTTAAGGATTTTTTTATTTGTATCGGAAACTAAGTCAAAAGGTAAATCATATTTAGAGCTGAATTTTTGATGAGAAATTTCATCATCAGGACTTACTCCAAGTATTTGAAATCCTTTGTTTTTAAGAAGTTGAAAATTGTCTCGTAGATTACATGCTTCAGCAGTACATCCGGGAGTATTATCTTTAGGATAGAAATAAAGAACAAGTTTCTTTCCTTTAAAATTGCTTAATGATGTGATTTTTCCATCTGCGTTTTCAACGGAAAAATCAGGAGCAACATCTCCCTCTTTTAAATGTGTCATTTTGATTATATATATTAATCTTCAATGAGTTCAAAATCTTCTTTGGTAACACCACAAGCTGGACAAGTCCAGTCATCAGGGATGTCATCAAAAGCTGTTCCTGGTTCAATTCCACCATCAGTATCGCCTATTTCAGGGTCGTAAATCCAAGCGCAAACTGTACATTCGTATTTTTTCATAATTGTTTCCTTTCAAAATTTATTGGTTAATAATTAATGTTTTATTTTAAATTCATAAATGTTTTATAGAGATAAAAAAAGTTTTTCTACTTCTTTTAGATTAACTTCTCTTTTAAATAGTGGTCTTTTGTCGCTTTTATAAGTATTTAAATTTTCTGAGAAAGTACTTTTCTTTCCATTCTTAAAAATTACTCCTAAAGGAAATTTGTCAGTTTCAAAAGCTTTTTTTAGAGCTTCAATTTTATCTGTATTGTCATAATTTTCATCCAAATAATAAGTGTTGTTCTTGAACCATTTAAAAGTGTTGATTTTATTAAATGAAACGCAAGGATGGAAAACATCAACAAGAGCATATCCTTTGTGATTAATTGCTTCTTTTAAAATTTCTTTAAGTTGTTGCATATCACCTGAAAAAGCTCTTGCCACAAAAGAAGCACCTAATGAAATTGCAACAGCAATAGGATTGAAAGGTTCTAAAGAAACACCTTCTAATTGTAGAGAAGTTTTTGAGCCAATTCTGCTTGTAGGGGAGGCCTGACCTAATGTTAGTCCATAAATCATATTGTTATGAACAATGTTAACAATATCAATGTTTCTTCTGATAGCATGCATAAAATGATTCCCGCCTTCGCCATACATATCACCATCGCCGCCTTCGGCAATTACGAGCAAATCAGGATTTGAAGCTTTTATTCCGGTTGCAACAGGAAGTGCTCTGCCATGCAGTCCGTTAAAACAATTAGTGTTTATGTATTGAGATGTTTTTGCTGCCTGCCCGATACCGGCAGAAATAACAAGTTTTTTTGGGTCAATATTTAGTTCATCATAAGTTTCCTTTAAAACTTTCAGTATAGAAAAATTTCCGCAGCCGGGACACCAGCCTGTTTCGGGTATTTGGTCGAAATCAAAATTAGTTTTCATTTTATTATTTTTTACTTTTTATTTTTTACTTTTTCTATAATTTCTTCTACTGAAAAAGGCATTCCATTATATTTTAATATTTTAGTATTGAATTCAATAGAAGTTTCTTTTTTGATTAATTGTCCAAATTGTGCAGTTGCATTATTTTCTACAAGAATTAGATTTTTTGCTTTTGTAAGAATTTCTTTGGTGTTATCTGGTAGCGGGTAAACTTGCTTGAAATATGCAAATGCAATGTCATCATCATTGATTTCTTCAATTGCTTCTTTAATGGTGCCATAAGTTGAACCCCAACCAACAATAAGTGTTTTATAGTTTTTTGAACCAATTATTTCTGCATCTATCGAATCATTTGAGAAAGATTTTAATTTGCCAAGTCTTTTATCAGTCATTTTAGTTCTAATGTCAAAATCTTCGGTTATAAACCCTTCTTCATCATGTTCGTGGCTATCAAACCTAACAAATCCTTTACCGTGCATAGGAACTCCTCGTGGGGATATTCCATCTTCAGTAAATTTGTATCTGACATAATTTTCTTCTGTTTCAATAAAATGATTTTCTACTTTGAATTTTGAAAAGTCAATTGCTTTGGTGCTTTTAAATGAATCAACATAATATTGGTCGGTTAAAATTATTACAGGAACCTGATATTTATCGGCAAGATTAAAAGCTTTTTGTGTTAAAATTATTCCATCTTCAAAACTGCCTGGAGCAAGAATTATTCTTGGAAACTCACCATGACCGGCATATAAAACTAAATTTAAATCCCCTTGTTCTGTTCGGGTAGGAACACCTGTGGAAGGTCCCGGTCTTTGAGCAATATGAACAACAATTGGTGTCTCAGTGATTGCAGCATTGCTAAGTCCTTCTTCCATAAGAGCAAATCCACCTCCTGAAGTGGTAGTCATTGCCCGAGCTCCCGCATACCATGCACCCTGAATCATATTAATTGCAGAAATTTCATCTTCTGCCTGCTCCACAACAACTCCAAACTCCTTGGAATGTTTTGCCAAAAAATGTATCACACCTGTTGATGGCGACATTGGATAAGCTGAAATAAAATTACATCCTCCTGCTAATGCTCCAATTCCAATAGAATCTGTTCCGCTTAGTAATACCTGACTTTTTATTTTGTCATCTGTATTAATTTTTACATCTAATTTCAGCTCCTTGCCTTTTGTAAAGCCAGTAATTACAGCTTTAATATTATTATCAATAATTTCTTTTCCTTTAGTTGAGAAATTACTCTTGATATATTTTTTAATAAGATTTAAATCTAAA
>Ga0307990_1001474_pt1 | contig 19770 bp, 14 predicted proteins | sample EllFjometagen129_FD_203168 | JGI IMG/M metagenome (GOLD analysis project Ga0307990, IMG submission 203168) | Marine microbial communities from Ellis Fjord, Antarctic Ocean - #129 | ecosystem: Environmental > Aquatic > Marine > Unclassified | place: Southern Ocean | collected 2014-10-08
TGGCTGTTACGATTGATAATCTGTTACACTATGGTGCCAATGTAAATGCGTCTGTCCTGTGTTTGGCAGAGGCTGTACTGGTCATAATAGTAGTGCTGACGGGTTTAGGCATCTGGAAATTGACTATGGGTAGAAACCGATGAAGACTGTTTTAGCATTAGCACTGGCATTATTGATCGCGATTTTGGCGATAGTTGCAGGCCGCCATGATTCACCCGTTGTGTCCAATGTGGAGCCCACCTCAGAGGAGCATGTATACGCCACCTGGGATACCATGGAATTGGACAAGTGCGTAGCTGCCTGGCTGATTCGTCGTTTCATTGATGAGCAGGCGACCTTTGTTTTACATGCCCAGGGAACAAACATAGAAAAAGGCATAGCATTTGACATCCCAGGCGCAACCTGGAGTCGACAACATCGCAAATGTACGGCTGACTGCATATGGGAAGACCTCGACATCACTGATGCAGCTGCCGAGAAGATTGTAGAAATAGCCCACGACGTTGAACTCAACCGCTGGCATTTGGAAAAATTCCCCCAAGCTCAGCAGTGTTTCACCGAACTCCAGGCCATTCATGATCAACACACAGATCCTCATGAGGCTTTGCAAAGCTCCATCGAGTATTTTGAAGCCCTGTACACCAAATTGAATCGCAAGTGAAAAACGAAGATACTCCCAGACTCAGAGACTATCAACATGCTGAATAGCAAATTACTTGTGAAAACTTTCAATTTATCATTTTAGTGTAGTTCCGGCAAGTACCTCAAGTGGAGTATGAGTCAAGATTAAGCATATTTGGCGTTGTAGTCACCCAGAACGCATATAGGACTTCACTCACAAGATTAGGTCGCGAGTGCAACACGAAAGCCGTCATCAAATCTTACAGTTATATGTGTACCCATTGTGCCGCTCTCTTGGGTGACAGGGTAGCTCCCTAAATAGAAGGGGCGGGTAATTCTCACCCGATGAAAATCTTCATCGGCCTCAGTCCCCTTGAAAAACTCACCTGCCGGGATTAGCTTCATCCTCAACTGTACCTCCGAGTCCAACTCAATTCTCTCATCTACAGGGATTCCCAGTGACTCGGCCGTCAAATGCTGATACGTGCGGGCTTGATCATGGTCAAATGGAACAATGGTCATTGGGAGTTCGTCGGGATGGGTTTGGATTCTAGCTTCTAGCTCATTTCCAGTTGCATCTGCGATCAGTCTGGTAAAATCAACCTTACATTTCTGGCAGAATCCTCGTCCCCTGATAATGTCAGCAGGATTTCACCTTCGGCATCTTTGACGACATCTTCACCTATAGACTGACTTCCTCCACCCGGAAAATAAAAAACTTTCGTGATGATCTCACGGAAGTCCAACGAACCATCCTCAAGCTATTGCACATCTCAGAAGATACCTACTGGATCAAATAAAGGATTGGTTAAATCCGGTATTATGCCGCCTTCAAGGTGCGGAAAGTAAGATACAATCATGGTTGAAGCTCATAAGGGCAATCGCTCTGGGTATTCAAATGCCCATTTTGATGTCTTGTTTTCATCCATGGAGAACTGACCTTTAAACTTACAGAAAGAACATGATCGAACCAATCTGGCCGTATGAGAAATCCCATTTTGTAGTTCATGAGGAATACTCTTCTCGACTATTGCATATTGCAGAGGGGAATGGCCCCGCCCTTACAGCAGAAGTGTGGCGAAGTGAACGTTCAATACGCAGATTATCACTATGCGCCTTTTAACGAAAGCGATTATGCCTGCTTCAACTCACCTGAAAAGTGTAAGGGGGTAGTTCATCGGCCTGCCAGAGCGTGGCTAGTCTGAAGCAGTGGTCTGTTCTTGGCGATTTTAGAAATCGGCAAATTGATCCAACTTATGTGATAGTACAACCGAATGATTTGAAGTATTATTGACACCCAAGAAAGGATAAAAGGATATTGTACTCATGATGGAGATCTATTGAGTTAAGCTCCCCACAAGACACTCAGGATATTGATGATGCTCGCCAGAGGATAGAGGCCCTGGAAAGGCGATAGGACGTCCAAATCTTCCGGATAACTACGCTCGCGTGACATCAAGTCTATGGCACAGATCTTCGAGCACTCGCCGACTCTCAGCCACTAATTCCCTCATGAACCTTCTTTCAGCTGTCATCTCAGCCACATAGAAACCATGTCTCAAATCGACCTTCCTGGACCGCTCAAAAACACCAGCGGTGGGCCACACATGCTTTGGACGAGGTGCTTTTATCCTTTGGTGGATCTTAAGAGTGTTTTCTTCAAGGTGGTTGGCTTATTGCAGGCCCCATTTACACCACAGTTTATTCAAAGAGCAATCCAATTGGATGTATTGCCTGGATCATGTCAGGTGTGCTAAAAGGTAGTAATGGATCGGAAGACGATTTTGGCGAGAATCTGGAAGGTGTTATTTCACAAGAAGATACGTTTAAGTACTTATCTGTGCAGGAGTTAAAGATGGGCCCGGAAGGACTCGAACCTTCGACCAATGAATTATGAGTTCACTGCTCTAACCAACTGAGCTACGGGCCCTAACATGCTTTATGTTAGTGAGTTACAATAAAAAAACCGATCATCTACAAAAGCATGACTACTGATAAAATACCTTCTATTGCAACGCTTATCAACTCATTTTAGTTTGAAAAGCTTAATTATTGACGAAAAACCGTGGTGTCGGGCCATGTTTATTCCACTGTTGTGAAGGTGGCCTTGCGCACGGAGAAAGCATCGTCACCTGAAAAAACGAGGTGCACGGTGAGGCCGTCCTGACTCATCCATGGGGTGGGTATGGAACTGGTTTCGCCAGGGCCCACATCCCACTTCTCAGTGAAGAAGACGGTGGTCCAAGGTCCCCAGGGTTCGGGGGCGTCGTAGATGCCGAAGCCGCCTTCAAAGCGGGGAGAGTCGCCAGGGAGCGTCTGGCACCAGAGATAACGTTTCAAGCCGGGATTGTAGGTGATGCCGGAGCGGTAACAACGTTGGAAGTGGTTGAAGACGGCGCTTCGTTGTGCTATGTCTTTGGTCCAGATCGGTTTTCCCTGGGGAGTCAGTTCTTTGAAAAAGCCATAGGCTTCCTGCTGAGTGATGCGTGATTTTGGAACCCGGGCCAATACCATGCGGCTGGCTGGTTTGTAGGCACTGTCACTGTCATGGGAATAGAGGTACACGAAGTTATCACGCGCATTGTTGTAGTTTTTTCCGAAGTTCAAGAAGGTGGGGCAGCCAAAACTTTCCTTAAATGTCCAGTCGTTCCAGGTCCAGGTTTTGCCATGATCCTTGGACCAGGCCAGTTGCGAGTTACCGGCATTACGCACCCACATGTAGAGTGTGCCATCCACCATAAGCATACCGCCGGCCTTCTTGCCTTTGGCTCCATCACCGATTTGTTCTCCAGATTTTGAGCGGAGGTTTTTACCCTGTACATTGGGAGGGGAGCCCGACACTTTAGCGAACCCCATACTCAGTTTTGGGGGAACGAAGGGCTTGAAACCATTGCCATCGCCGTAGGCGGTATAGAGATGGCCGTTGTCCGCCCAGGTGAGGGGCCAGTTGTCACTGCCTTTGGCGAGGCGGAGGATGTCGGACTTTGGTGCCCATGTTACATTTGTGATGACCGGGCTGGGGGGGTAGGGCGTCTCCACGGCATCTACAACTCTCTTGAAATATTGGGCGATCCGAACGCCCCATTCGTCCCAGGCCTTGTCATTGGGACTACCGGGCAGCATGGAGCGTTTTGAACCGGTTCCCAGACGGGCAACAACCATATCCAGGCTGGGGCAGACAATGAGTATGCTGTCTCCCAGTCCCATGGCCCAGATCGTATCTTTGGGGATTTCAGGGAATGATCCGTGATGATTGGATCCCCAATACACTGCGTAATAGTCCCACGGGGCGGGCAGGGAGGTGGGGCTGGTGAGTCTTTTTATGGTGTCGGATTTAATGATCTGTTGGCCATTCCAATTGCCTTGATGCAGATAGAGGTAGCCGATTCGGGCCAGGGCACGGTGGGTGATGGTCAGGCCGGACGCAAATTCTCGGCTCTTGATGCCCTGCACGGTATTACTGCGATAACTGTTATTCCGCCATTTCCAATGGGAAGGGGACATACCGATGGGGTCCATGACCTCACGTTTTATGAAGGGGTAGAGGTCTTCGTTGAATTTTATGGTGAGCAACTCGGCCAGCATGTTGGCTGTGTCATTGCTGTAGATGCCCGAGGTGCCGGGGCGATAGGTGAGTTTGGGTGGGCGCCCGTCGTCGAATCCAGCAGTCATGGTGGCAAGTTGGCGTACAGTGATCTCATTGAGCCAGCCGCTCTGGGTATTTGCCTTGACGCCCGTGCCCAGGGAGGCATAGTGTTTGTTTGCCTGGTCATTCCAATCGACAAGATTTTGATCCAGGGCCAGGCCCAGGATTGTGGCTCCCAGCGAGCCTTTGGTGCAGGACTTGATGTCAGCCTGTTTTTGGGGATTGCCCCATTCTTTGACGAGATAGCCACCTCGGATCACACAACCCGAACCGCCACCTGCTTTTAATGCGTAGTTGGCAGCCGCATCCAGTTTTGCATTGGACAAGCCTTGGCTCTCCGGGGATGCTTTGGCCCATTCTTTTCCCGGCCAGATGGTATTTGCATAAACTGTCTGACTCCAAATGAGACAAAGGAAAACTAAAAATCGCATAGGAAGAAGTCTCTTTTTGAGTGAATAGAATTGTTTTCGGTTCATCATGATGTTTACCTGGTAGTGCACTATGTATTCTCAGTCCACAGACAAAATGTCAATTTGATACGGTGAGTACCAATACGGCGTCACCTGCTCCAAAAGGTGATTGGAGGTTTACATGACGTCCACCTTGAACATCATTTCCGCGTTTTCTATCTCCCTGGGCAGGATTGAGCCAACGCACTTCAAAGGGAATGTTATGAGCTACTAAATCAACAGTGACCTGATTTTCCTTGGGCAAATAAATGATGTATTTTCTTCCGGGGTCGGCCAGACAATACTGAGTGGAAGCCAGCTTGTTTTGTGGTGTCATTGTTGTCAAATCAAGCCGTTGGGCCAGTCTGAGGGTATAGCCCATGTTGTCTCGGACGGGGTCCCACTGGGGATCGAATTTGTTGCCCAACACAACACCGTCGTAAGGATCCATGAAGATCGGATTGAGACCGCGGCAGAAACTCTTCCATACCCAGGCCCGGTTCCCGCCGATGCCCCAAAGGTGATCCGTGTCTGTCAGGACGACTTTGTTTCCACTATTAGCAGGGGGATTGTCCCGGTAGCCTCCGTTGGGATTGGGCGAAATCCAGTCAGCAGGGCTGTCGAACAGGGTTTGATTGCTGCCACCCTTGTATTGGAATGTCATACCCACCGGATGCTGCTTGGGTTTGTTTTTTTCATAGGTGTGAATGAGGTGTATCATGTGATACTGCCACGCTGATGACTCCGGGTGATTTTCATTGGAGATTTCATACAGGACGTTGTCGAAATCGTTCACCGTATCAATCACTTTTTTGACATACCTTTCTTGGATGTGAGTAATCCTGGGGATGGCCAGTTCGTGAATTTCCAGGCCTTGGCCGTCGCCATTTTGATCGCCATTGATGTGATTGACGTTGTTGTTTTGGTGGAAGGGATGGGCGGTAAATCCGTTCTTGATCTGTTGTACGCCCCAGCCTTCAAAGAGCATGACAGCGACGTAGATTCCCTTTTTGTTCGCAGCCATCACACGTGTGCGCAAACGGTTGAAATAATCAGGATCAAATCGGCTGACATCAAACTTCGGCTTGCCATCCATGGCGTTTCCCGGGCCCGTATGCGGCCAGGGCATGGGTGATACATGGTGGAAGGTTCTCTCGTTTTGATGCTTGGGATTGTTTCCCTGTGTGTCCCAGGTGGTCAGTTCCCATGTCCACAGGCGCATGAAATTATGATGGTGTTTGACCATCCAGTCAAGGTATGCCGGATTATTGAATTGAGGGGGTGGATCAGTCGGTCCCATGTCCACCAGATTGTACCAATGATGTGAACCCGTAAGGTAGATTGCCTTGCCGCTGTTGTCAGTAAAGTATCTCGGATTCTCCTGACAGATGCGAAGGGGCCCATTAAGCGGTGAGCCGTATGCCCTGCAAAGCAGTGTTGTTGTCCATAGCAATGTGATAATTATGTGTTGTTTCATAGTCGGTCTTTCCTCAATACTCTTTGTCTTTTGTGCAACGCTTCTGTCGCAAGCCCTACTTACTGCTTAGTGATACCTGTGGGCCCTATGTCTTTGCTGGCAATGACCACGTTGTCAAAGTAAACGATGTTGGTCTTGTTGTTTTGACCCACACGTTGATCATTTTTCGCATCATTGACCAATCTTAGCACTTCGTTTTTGTCATCGCGGCAACTGTCCCATTTGTCGCGAAATTGCCCGTCTTCAAAGTTGTCCGCAAAAATGACAGCCGGATGGGAAGAGATGCCCTGGTCACTGACAAATGCTGTGGCCAAGCCTTTGCCCCGTGGCCAGGCACTTGACACGGCCAGGTTGGGCCGGTCTTGGCCCAGGGCAAGGGTACAATGGATACCTAATATAAGTGCGCCAGATACAAAGAATATCGTTCGGTTTCTGTCAGTCACTTGCATGGGGCCTCCTGGATTTTAATTGATCATATTATAAGCAGGAAGGCCCAAAAGAACAGGAAAAGATTATCACACTTGTGTGAGGATTAGTAAGGTCTTGCAAGATATCTATGGGCCTGTGAAATCGTTCCCGGAGGGATGAACAGGTCTGGGATTGGGCATCCAGTTGCCTTTGAAAAATAGGGGTCCAGTGTTTTGGCTTTGTCGAACAAGGCTTTTCCCTGTTCTTTGTGACCTAAATGGGATTGGTATTTGGATTGTACGCCGAGTGCATAGGCCTGCATCGGCTGTATGGGTTTGGAATCGAGATATCTTGTCACAGCAGCATCACCTGAGGTGGCATGTTTTTTCATAAGAGCCTGGTCTCTTCTCGCTCTCATGGCAGAAAACGTATGGTATATGCTCAGATCCAGAAAGAGGTAGCTCTTTTGAGGGTTGCTTTCAACGGCTTTCTCAAAGCAGGAAACCGCGTTTTCAATATTGTTATCCTTGAGATAAGCTTTTCCCAATTCTTCCAGTACGTCGGCGTTGGCTGGGTTGCGTTTCAACACATTCTTCCAGAAGGAAGTGTCCTTGGATGACAGTATGGCCTTTGCTTTTGCGGCAAAGACGGTATCGATCCCCTCCAACCGGCTGGTGTATTTTTGGGCCAACGCTTTGTTTTGTACCATGCCTTCTGGCAGTTCGCCGTAGAGTTCGACAAGATAGAGCATGGCCTGCTTGTAATCAGGTTTCAGTCTTACGGCAGATTCAAATCCTTCACACGCCTTTTGGAAATGCGCTTTGGTAGCAAGCTTGTCTCCATGGGTCATCAGGCTGAGATATCCCCTCATGAACGCAACATGCCCGGAAAACATATGACAAGCGATATCGTCCGGCGCAGAATTGGCGGCCTTTTCAATGCTGTCATGTGATTTTGTTAACATGTCTGCCATCTTTCGCGGATTTCCCAATCCTGCGTGCAGGTATGACCTTGCCAGTTCGTACTGTACGCTTGCATTGTTGGGATTTTTTGAAACAGCCTTTCCGAGAATTGCCATGGCCTCGTCAAGCTGTCCTGTCATTCTCAGATCAAAGGCTTTGGTGGCAATGTCCTGCGCTTCGGCACCCGTTGTCACCCATGTGGAAAAACTCAACATAGACACCAGACATACTGCTAAACGTTTCTTTTCCATGTGACAAATCTCCTTGACTAAACGGTTCTTCAGTTTTGTATCAAGCTAAGTGTCTAAAGCAAATACGGTGCCAGTTACCCGGGCGTTGTATAAGGCTTCTTGCATCGAGGCTTTACATGGTTGTGGCAGAGCCGGGCAGACATGAGGTTTGAATGGGGCATGAACATACAATGTACCTTCTGTGTGCATTCAATAAACATTTCACGCCCTTTGTACGCTGTCTAGCCTGTGCGGGTCATTCAGGAAAATCATGCGGCAAACTCTAAGCGAGTAGACTGGGCGGGCAGACGTAGTCCAAAACAGCGGGCCCTAGCCCTTGGCTTCGTTTACGATGACTGTGTAGTCCCCGCACTGTTTACCATTCAAGGATTCTATGGCGGTTTGAGCCTCGGTTTCACTGCCCATCACGACGAACCCAAACCCCTTGCTCTGACCTGTTCGACGGTCAGTGACAATGTAGGCCTCTTCAACAGTCCCAAACATTGAGAACAGGGCCTCCAGGCTTTTTTTATCTGCATTCGGGCCGATGTTTCCTATATAGACTTTCTTACTCATGGCAGGATTATAACTCTAACCTTCAGTATTTTCATCCTCTTTTCTCCTGCTTCAAAACATCGGTGGTTCAAATCTTTTGCACAGCTACTGCCCAGTCGGACTGATACGGGAGACGCAGGGTTTGTTTCCGCGCATCAAGAACACCAAGATCAATCTCCTTGTAGCTCTTGCAGGTATCCACTGCCAGGGCACGCGCCCGTTGCGGCATGTGGGAGAGGTCTGCTTTGATGGCGTTTGTTGCCTCTTTGTACAAGATCAATCGTGCCATGTCCGGTGTGGTGAGTGCGTATCCATCTGTCAGGTCTGGAGCCCTCTTGAGATCCAGAGTGAACCGGCCTTTCCAGAAACGCTGGGCTGTTCGCAGTTGTTCGGGATGGGGGTAAGGATGCGGGCTGCTGGAGTAGAAGCCGTAGAAGCCGCCCAGGCCGCCGGCCATGGCCTGCCACCATCGGAGCCGTCTGGTGCCGTCCATGTCCAGGTTGAACCCGTCACGCAGGTATGAATGGCGTTCTTCGTAAAATGACGGTCTGAAGAGATCTGCGTCCATGTGACTGACCACTTCGTTGTAATCTGCGGGGCCGCCGTGGGTCGTAGATAGGTCACGTCCACCAAAACCGGAATAGGCGGTGATGTTGTTTTTGGGATTGTTCAGCGCATAGCCGCGAGTACAAAGCAAATGGTCCCAGCCCATCTTCTCATGAAGATATTCGGCCCAACCGTTGCGTCCCTTGTCACTGGTCCATTCAATGAGGTCGAATCCATAGCCCATGGTCCAACCGGGCAATGGGCCCAGACGTGCTGCTATGTATCGCTGTAGTCGATGGTCCACCTTGCCGTTGATCCCGCCGGGCAGGCCGTGGGGCGTCCATTTTCGTGATTCATCCCCCCAGGCCCAGAGGTGCCATCGCATGCCACGAGCCTGGGCCTGGACAATCATATTGTCGAGGATATCAAAGGTGGCGAGGTCTGGGTTGACACTATCGTGCTCATCGTGACGTAGCGTGCCCAGGTTGAGCCAGTTGTGACAGAGGTAGATGAACGTCGTGTCAAATCCATTGGTTTGCGTATCATCAAGCAGCGTATTGAGTACCTTTGGCTCGGCAAAACGTTTGAACTCATTACCGGTGATGTGACCGTTCATGTACACGTTGAACAGATGGGCGCGAAGATCATTCGCATCGTCATGCTGAAGTGCGAACCTGTTTCCCACGTGCGTCAGGAATCCTGGGGCATCGGGGTTAGGATTGGCCTTGACGAGAACGCGGCCCGAATAGCCATCAAGTTTTGGATCAACGCTTGATGTGGTGAAGGTCCACATCCCTTTCCTATCCCCGGTAAAGCGGAACCGCCAGGTGTCCTGGCCCGTGAAAAACATCTCAGTCAAGTGCACGGCTCCGCTCTGCTCGTGGACAAATTGAACGCTGGCCAATACATCGAAAGGGTTGCTATCACAGCTTGGGTTTTCGAGTGTCCATTCGATGTAGGGAGACCACATGCTTGCTTCGCGTGGGGTGAGTGTTTTGTTGTGGTTTTGTTTTGGGGCTGCTCCTGCCCATGACACAGTACCCAACAGCAACAACAAAAGAGATAACCTGATGCACATGTCCTACTCCTTTATGATCTGTCACCTGCATGAAGTCGATGCCTCATCGCAGACTACGTCGGACTGACGGGAATTTTATATTCTCAACCACAGGCATGATTATACCTCCGGTCGCAGACAGGTCAAGAGGCCATGGTGAGTCTTATCTTGGCTGTACAGGTTTGTTATTGCCTTGTATAAGACAGCGTGCTAATGATCTGCCCCTGTGCATTGATAAGTTGCACAGTTTCTCCCTGCCCGGCCAAATGTCCCTTGTAATCGCCCTGGACAAAAAGACCTTCTCCTCGTTTCGGACTGGCTGTGCGGTCGTTAAAGGTTTTTAGGTCAGGAGAAACAAAGAGACTGTCGCCTGCACAGATCACAGTGCCTTTGTGAAATGTATGGGTAATACCCTCTGTGAGTTTCCAGTCGGAGATGTCCACAGCATAGTTGTTCGGATTGATAATCTCGATATATTCCTCGTCCTGGTTGCCTGATTCCGGCTCTGATTCAACTTGTCCAAATTGAAGTAGGGCGTTTTCCGACTGTGCATTGGGGATGCCGACATTGCCACCTGGCGGTGATGATTGAGGATAGTTGATACTGTGGTCAACATAAAGCTGAGTGCGGCGTTTCGGGAAATAGGATTTTAGTGAATTGATGGCGCCGGTTTTATTGCCGAGATCTGCCAGGGCAGGATCAAGTAGCTCATCAACTCGATTCTCAAAGAACCGTTCATTAACGGGTGTGTTGGATGACTGGAGCCACTGATCCATCACAGTTCGCAGACGCCGCAGGTACATTTCTCTTGTTCGTGGTGTATTGTACATGACCGTCAAATACAGGTTCCACTGCCGATTGTTATTTTTGGGATGCGCGGTGTCTCCCAAGAAGGGGTGGCTCGTATAGACGCCACCGTCACCTGCGATGCCAAACGTCCAGTCCTTGTCCCATGGGAATATTGACCAGAGACCACTGCCTTCAGTATCACGATAGAAATAGAAGTTCTTGCGGATATCATCGGTGTCCTGAAGCAGGCATCGGGCTGCCAGGTAGTTGATCATGGAGGGCAGGTTGAAATTGTCAAACACAAACTGTTCCTGCTGGATGGCAAATGGACTGTTGATGGCATCGACCACGGCGGCGATGTCGGAAAAATCTTCATGTTGTCTGTTCTTCTTCTCTATGCCGGTTGTAATGTCACTGAATACCGGTGTGATTTTGGATCTCTGTACAAACTTGTAGAGTGCCCCCCTGGAATCAAGGTCATTACGTTCCAGGAACTCTTCATTGATTTGTTCAACATAGACGCCCACACGATCTGGTTCATTGTTCACGGCAGACATCATCAGGAAACAAAGCGGTGACGGGCATCCGGCCAGACGGTGGGTCTCGAATGCCAGAGGCTGGCGTCCGTAACTGGCGTCTGAGCCATTCTGGTTAAAGTTGAATTCTTCAACCCGATCAACTTCATCAGAGAGCCGAAATTTGTGACCCTTGTTAAAGACAAATTTTTTGGAATCACTGCCAACCGTGGCACCACCGCGGCGGCGCACAAAGATATTGTCGTAAAACTCACCGTCATAGAAGAGGCAAGCCCTTGTCCCACTGCGTGACCGTGCGGCATTTTTGTCCTGGGTAAACCAGTAAAGGATTGGGAGATCGCTTGCGATTGTCGGATTTTGAACCACAGTACCGTAATACGCAGGGGAGTTGTCCTGCCAGGGGAACAATGGATTTCTAGACGCCTGCCCGTTTTGGTCGATGGCCCTGACATACCATCTCAGCATGGCACCTGGATAGGCCAGTTCCTGTGGAATCGTGGCTGAATAGATGTGATCGCCAGCCACTTCATCGGGCGACACACCATTGTCCAGCATCCTGATGCCCCCGTCTGGAAACAGCATGTCCTCTTCAAGGTAATCCAGTCTGACCACCAGCCACACTTCATCCACTGGATCAAGCGTTGCATCCACCTGGGCTGTCACTGTGAATGGTTCGTAGGCCTGAACCAGATTTGGTGACTGTATTACATGGATGATCTCAGGTCCGATTTGAGCGAGTGACCCAGTATTAGGTTTTCCTGGCGTGGGTTCGAGTATGTATCCCCGATAATCCTGGGCTTGACCAAAGGAAATATTGGCATATTGCTGGTCGTACGCTATTTGATCTGAGATGGTTTTGCCGTCTGGCCTAACTATGGCGATGGATTCGCCTTTGGCGCTGAGCTTGAAATTCGTATGTAGTTCACTGTCTGGTTCTGTTTTGTCTTTTCCTGAGGCAAATACGACCAGATAGTCGTGGCTCTTCAGGGTGATCCCAGGAAATGCCCATTTATCCAGGCGCTCCAGGTTATCTGTCAGGAACCAGCCAGCCAGATTGACATCTTCAGTGCCAGTATTGTAAATCTCGATCCAATCAGATGATTCACCGTTACTATCCAGTATTTCGCCCTGGCTCAACGGCAAATCGCTGCTGTTGATCGCCATAAACTCTTTGATGGTGAGATCTTTTGATGGGTCTTGGGCAAAGGCACAGGATTGATCTACACCAAGCACATAAACCAAAACCAACAAAACGAAACAAACTCTTGCTTGGGGCGATCGATGCATACACATATCCTTTAGCAGTGAACTGATGTTCATACTCATACCAGGGCTTTTTCTGCCTCAAAACTCCTATCTTACCTAGAAATGCCAATTTAATCAATCAGAGTTGTGCTTTGAGCAAAGAGTCTGGTTATGCGAAGTTTTGTGCTAATAAACAAAAACACTTTAATTAACCCAAATAGAGAATAATATTGTGGTCCGAAAAAAACATTGCCATTATTACTCATGGTGTGTTATATTTTATGTAAGGCTCGGAAATGCCGCAGAGTCTCCCTGCAGGAAGGTGGATTTGTGATGACATGTTTTGTCAAGATCTGGCATAGTTCCAACCGATGAGCCCAAGATGAGTGCGTTTAGGTCTCTTAATACTGAGTAAGGAAATACACAGATGGGAGATGGTCTGCGCTGTGGGCTGGACTGTGATGAATTGCGTGTGTCTTGACTATTGATGTTGGAGCAGAAGGTGAGTTTTTGTTTCAGCACTGTCAAGTTCGGAAACCTAAGATCATGTCAGGTAGTCATGGGAGATTGTTATGTGTAGGCGATTGATTCTTTTGGCTTTACTATTAGTCTTTATAGCAACTTCTGCCCAAGCGGCAGTTGTTATCAGTAGCGTTGCGCACCGGAACACTGATGCGGATGCCCCGGAAGACCCTCAAATCGGGAATCCGCTCGCCGATGGTGAACTATTCTTTGTGGACCGTGCCCATGTGTACGCTGCCATACAGCCATATTTGGTCGGCGCAGACTATGTCATGACTGCCAACGACAATAAAAACCATTCAGCCTATGAGTTGGATATCACGTTCTCCAAGAGTGCTACGCTTTACGTGTTTATTGATAATCGTATGGGTGGTGCAGCAGGGGGCGAGGGTGTGGCTCCCAATATTGACGGCATGCCATGGGTTATGGATCTGGGCTTTGTCGATACAGGCGACGACATTGGTATCGACGAAGGGGCTGATGGGGGCATTAACCAATACCTGTCTGTTTTTTCATTGGACGTTTCAAAAGGAACTGTCACCATTAACGGCTGTACCCAGGGCAACGCGGGAAACATGTATGGTGTTGCAGCGATATTACGGACTTCGGATCAGATCGCTCACAACCCCGTGCCAGAAAATGAAGCAACGGACGTCTTGCGTGACACGGTCCTAAGTTGGGCCCCAGCTGTGTATTCCGTTAATCGAAATGTCTACTTTGGCACCTCTTTTGATGACGTCAATAATGCCACGGTACCCACAGTGGCTGGTTTGGATGTGAACTCATTCGATCCTGGTCGTTTGGAGTTTGGTACGACCTATTTCTGGCGTGTGGATGAAGTCAATGGTGCTCCAGACAGGACTATTTTCAAAGGCGAAGTCTGGAGTTTTGAGGCTGAGCCCTATTCAATTCAGATACCAGGCTCTGAGATTGTTGCCACAGCATCCAGCTCTTCTGATGATTATTCAACACCAGAAAAAACAAACGATGGATCTGGCTTGGGTGAAGATGATACACATGCCATCCAAACTGAGACGATGTGGTTCACGGCCATGGACGATCCGACCCCCTGGATTCAATACGAATTTGAGGGTGTCAAAAAGTTGGATATTATGAAGGTCTGGAACTCCAACAGTTCAGCTGAAGGCTTTATTGGTTATGGTGTAAAGGGTGTTCAGATTGACTATTCAATCGATGGTGAAACCTGGGAAACATTTGATGATGTGAATGAGTTCAGCCGGGGAACGGGTAAACCGGACTACAATCAATATGATGAAGTCATCCTGGGTGGTCTGGCTGCTAAGATGGTTCGTTTTAACATTCAAAGCAACTGGGGCGGTTTCTTAATGGCCTATAGCTTGAGTGAAGTTCAATTTAGTGCGATTCCTTCAGCAGCTCGTACGCCGATGCCTGAGTCTGGATCAGCGGATGTTCTTCCGAACGAAGTGGTATCCTGGCGTGCTGGCCGCGAAGCAGCCCAAAGCACTGTTTATGTCACTACTGATCCCAATGAATTGGCTGATGGGTCGGCACCCTCTGTCACATCCAATACCAATAGTATAAACCTCAGCGATTTTGACATGGCAATGGGTGAGACCTATTACTGGCGCGTGGATGAAGTGAACAATGCAGAGGCTGTGTCCGTCTGGGCAGGTCCTGTCTGGAGCTTTTCAACCGTGACGGCAGTGGTTGTCGATGATTTTGAGAGTTATGGCAATGACAGCCCGGATCGTCCCTTCCAGGTCTGGCTTGATGGGTATGGTTACTCTGCCGATGAGTTCTTCCCGGCTGGGTACAATGGTAATGGCACAGGTGCCGGTATTGGACATGACATCTGGAGTGTGGTCAGTGATCACTATAATGGTGATATCATGGAAACGACGAACACCAAGCCAGGCAGTGGTCAATCAATGCCGTTCTACTACAATAATTCAGGCGGTGTGGCGTCACAGACTGAGCGGTCATTTGCACCCGCGCAAGACTGGACCATTGGTGGGGCTCAAACCCTTTCAATCGCCTTTAGCGGTCAGACAGGCAACACGGGTACATTGTACGTCAAGATCAACAATACCAAGATAATTTATCCTGGTGACCCAGGCAACATTGCCCTGGGGTTCTGGCAGACCTGGGATATAGACCTGTCCTCAATGAATGTCCAAAATGTCACAAAGCTTCAGATTGGCGTGGATGGCAATGGTGCTTCAGGTATGCTGCTGATTGATGATATCGTACTGAGTCCCGATGTGGCTGAGACAGGTGATACGGGTGATAAAGGCCTGGTTGTCTGGGTCTCCTTCCATGGCGATGAGAATGTACCTTCAAACGCCGCTATCGGCGATGGTTTCACTGAGGCGCCCGACAAGGCCTACACTAATCTGTTGAAGGCCAATGGATACAACGTGATACGTTATGTCACAACAAACAATCCCAGTGTGGAGACGCTTAATACGGCGGACCTGGTGATCATTGGTCGTTCGGTTGCCAGTAGCGGTTATCAGGATGACGGTGCTACCGCATGGAACAGCGTTGCCGCTCCGATGATTATCACGGGCGGTTACACAACTCGGTCCATTCGCATGGGCTTCACCACAGGCACAACCATGGTCGATACCACCGGCGACATCACGCTGACTGTTAACAATCCGAATCATCCGGTCTTTGCCGGCATTCAGTTGACCGGAGGTGTCATGGTCAATCCGTTCGCTGGCATTGTTGTCTATCCAACTGATGGAACCACTGAGGCACGGGGTATCTCGGTCAATAATGATCCATTGAATGCTGACGGGACACTCCTGGCCACGATTTCAGATGCAGGCAATGGTCCTGCTGGGGCCATGGTGATTGCTGAATGGCAAGCTGGAGCTACGCTGATCCACAGCGGAGGAGCTGGCACGGATATACTGGCCGGGCATCGGTTGGTGTTCCTGACTGGCTCTCGCGAAAGTGGCATGAGTTCAGATACAGCTGGTTTGTATGATCTGTCTGAAGAGGGTGCAACCATGTTCCTCAACGCTGTTGAGTATATGCTACAGTAAAAAAGCTCTATGTGCCTTTAGAGTCTGAAATCTTGTTTGATTCGTACTGATTGTTTAGAGCAAATCAAGCGGTCTTGGTTGGTCCAAGGCCGCTTTTTTTATTTTGAAATGACGACCCAAAAAAAGGCCTGCATTGTTGAATGCAGGCCCTTAATGTATGAGTTTTGGGAAGGGATCTGGTGGTTATGCCGATTCCTTCTTCACTTTCTTTCGGGCCTTGGCTACGGTGGCCTTGCGATTGACGATATCTGCTGTAATCAGGAACTTGCTCCCTTTGGCTTCTTCGGGCAGGTCGTACATGAGATCGACCATGAGTTCTTCAGTGATGGCTCGAAGTGCTCTGGCACCTGTGTCTCGCTTGAGCGCCTTTTGAGCGATGGCTCTAAGCGCGTCATCAGAAAACTCCAGTTCAGCGTCTTCCATTTCAAATAAACGCTGGTATTGACGACACAGGGCGTTTGCTGGCTTGGTTAGAATGTCGACCAAGGCATCTTCGTCAAGATGTGACAACGAGGTAATGACAGGCAAACGGCCTACCATTTCCGGGATCATGCCATACTCAATGACGTCTTCAGGGATGATCTGTTCCAGGACATCCTTTGATGTCTGGATGTCTTCCTGCTGATGTAGCTCAGAGGAGAAACCAATCATCTTTTTGCCGAGACGTTTTTTGATGATGTTTTCCAACCCCACAAACGTACCACCGCAGATAAACAAGATTTGAGAGGTGTCGATCTGGATGTACGATTGTTCCGGATGCTTGCGACCGCCTTGAGGCGGGATGTTGGCAGTGGTGCCTTCAAGCATCTTTAACAAGGCTTGCTGAACGCCTTCACCGGACACGTCGCGCGTGATCGATACGTTTTGAGAGGTCTTGCCAATCTTGTCGATTTCGTCAATATAGACGATGCCTCGCTGGGCCACTTCAATATCATAGTCAGCAGACTGAACCAGGCGGAGCAGAAAGTTTTCCACATCTTCACCCACATAGCCTGCTTCCGTGACGGTTGTGGCATCGCAAATGGCAAAAGGTACATGTAATTGTTTGGCCAGGGTCTTTGCCAGCAATGTCTTTCCACAGCCTGTCGGGCCAGCCAGCAGGACATTAGATTTGTCCAGTTCAATATCAGTATCGCTACTTTCGTTATGCATCAGCCGTTTGTAGTGGTTATAGACTGCCACGCAGAGATACTTTTTGGCATGGTCCTGACCAATCACGTATTTATCAAGGTATTCCTTCATTTGGCGTGGTTTGGCTGTTTTCTTTAGGGACATGCCCGCGTTGGGGCTGGCCTGCTTGCGATTCTGCCGAATGATGTTGTGGCATAATTCCACGCAATCCGGGCAGATATAAACATTGTCCGGGCCTTCGATCAGCGTTTCTGTGCGGCTACCGGATTGCCCGCAAAAACTACATACGGTTTTTTTGTTTCTTTTATTGTCTGATTGTTTTGCCATTTTTCATTTCTTCAATAAGGTCAATTTGGTCAATTGGTAATTGTATGGTATTGTGATGACTTGGGCAAGCCCATAGAGTGGGTTTCGGATTTTTGAAACAGGTGGGTAGTCGTTATTTCTGATGGCAGATGACAAAGTCAGCACCCTTTTTCAGGGCTGCTGCGTTGATAGGCAGGGTATTGTGATAACGTTTGGCCAGGACGTTGGGCAGGGCCTTTATCACGTCATCTAGCTCTAATATTGTGCAGAGTCTGATATAAGCCCCCAGCATAATCATGTTGGCGGCTTTTTGGTTGCCCAGTTCAATGGCCAGTTCATCGGCTGGAATGGGTACGACCGTATCCGTTTTTGGGCATTCTAGCAGGGTCAAGATTTAATGTAAAGACAATAAAATCCTAACGAATGGCCTAAAAAAACGCAATATTCGGCATCCTGTCTGTCTTCTCACGGCTAATCTGTGAGCAGCTTTTTCAGCACGGCATTTGTATGTATTGCCACAAACATCAGGTAATCCAAATCGCTCAGACTGTAGTGCTCATGTATCATGGCATTATCAACGTAAATCACACCGTAGCACCCTGAGTGCCCGACAATGGAGGCGATAATGGCGGAACGAATCCGAGCCGTACCTTCCATAGTGGCTGATACACGGGGTAATACAAGAGACTGTCCGCGCTCAACAGCGCCGTTGATTTTGTCGGACAGGGCCAGTTCGTCGATTTCAACAGCTTTCCCATCGCGACGTTTACCAGCGTGGTATGTCATCGGACCATTGGGTTGTTCTCGCAATGCACACCAGACATGAAAGCTGCTAAACTGCTTCAAAACCGTGTCTATGAGAGCCAGCAAGAGCTCTTCTATGTCCAGGGCGTCAGAAATGGTATCCGTGGCTTTGGCAAAATCTGTCAAACGTTTGGCAGGCAAACGCATGGCCGGGGCATGCCCCGCATCCGGTTTTCGCACCACCGTTTCATGGCGAGGCGTAGACAATGTGGCTTCTAACTGGAGGGTGTCTTCTGCCTGTAACCGTTTTTCCTCGGGCTCAACATCCACCGTGGCGATTTCAATGAGGAAATCAGAGATCTCAATGGCATCACCGGTGGTAACCCTGGACCTGTGGATGGCTTTTTTGTTAAGGAATGTTTTGTTTGCGGAATCAAGATCCTCTAACATCCAGGCCCCGTCATCTGTGCTGAAGATCACGGCATGCTGTTTGGATACGGTTCTGTCGGCCAATACGACCTGATTATCTTCACCTCTGCCAATATGAATGGGGCTACCATGGAACCGATATTCCTGAGCCTGCCCATCCTTTTGTTTGACTGTCAGACGCATTTGTCGATCCTCCAAGAAGGAACCTGCTACCATGCCATTTATTATGGCACAAGGGCCTTACAGTGTCAAGTGATCCAATTTGAGATGTTTGGGACTTTGGGTGAGTCCTCAGAAGCGATGTTTGGTGGGACCCTGTAGTATGGATTCAATGCCCGCTCTACCCTGGTCAAGACCTTGTTAAGAGGTCCCGTGTTAAACAGGCCACTATTTGTTGTTGTCTCGTAAGTCGAATAAAATAAATTTGTTATGGTTTCTGTGGGTTGTTTGTTTTGTCAAACACCTAAAAAAAACATGACATATTCCAAGCGTTGGATTATTTTGTTCTTCTGGATCTGACAGTTTAATCAATAACCCATGTTACAGGGATTATCGGGAAATGTTTGAACAGATGCACGATGAGATTGATGCAGTCATTGTGTGTACGCCGGACCATTCGCACTTTCCTGTGGTGATTCACGCCATGCTGCTGGGTAAGCATGTGTATGTTGAAAAACCCATGGCCCAGAATGTGTATGAGTGTCGTCTGCTTGAGAAGGTGGCCAAGGCCACAGGTGTGGTGACACAGATGGGTAACCAGGGCTATTCCGGCACAGGACATTTCAGTTTGGTGACTGGGTTGAGGCCGGGCTGGTCAAGAACGTACGAAAAATTGACGCCTGGATGACGAGTAGTCGACGGTGGCATGGCTGGACCTACGATGCCTATCCCGAAGAGACGCCACCCGTCGGGTATGACTGGGATCAGTGGTTGAGTCGCAGACCTTTCCGTCCGCACAGCAGCAAGATGACTGGCGGTAACTGGCGATGTTGGTATGAGTTTGGGTGTGGCTGCATGGGGGACTGGGGTGCACATGTATTGGATGCGATGCACCGGTTCTTGAAACTGGGCCAGCCGTATGA
>Ga0307990_1001475_pt1 | contig 19766 bp, 16 predicted proteins | sample EllFjometagen129_FD_203168 | JGI IMG/M metagenome (GOLD analysis project Ga0307990, IMG submission 203168) | Marine microbial communities from Ellis Fjord, Antarctic Ocean - #129 | ecosystem: Environmental > Aquatic > Marine > Unclassified | place: Southern Ocean | collected 2014-10-08
TATCCGGTTTAATCTTTTTTACGTTTGGCAGTGGAGAATATGTCTCTTGTGCTACAACCAGATCAACAAATTTAATTGCATTTGCCAGATCAAATCTCTCATCAAATGAAATAATTGGTCTTGCCTTTTTTTCCATTACAGCTTCATCCGTTAGAATTCCAACAATTAATTTGCCATCTTTTCCGGCAATTGCTTTGGCATTTTCCATCATTTTTAGATGACCTTTATGAACAAGGTCTAATACATAATACGAATAAACAATTCTCATTTTCATATCTCCTTTTTAAAATATCTATAAATAGCTTTAGCTGCTCGTAGTGAAGAAGGTTCGGTTTTAATGTCCATATATTCTTTAATTCTTTCAGATTGAATTTCTATAAATGTTTTTGATTTTAATGCTAATTTTATCTTCTTATCTAATTCATTAATTTCTTCAACCACTGGGCCATAATCCCAAAAACGATAATTAACATTTCCTTTCCATTGAATATGGTGTGCGTTAAGAAAAACACAGGGACGTGGTTTAAATGCTATCCATTCATAAACAAGGCTACTTACATCACCCATATAAATATCAGCAATCTTTAAGTAGGAACCATTAACGCTAGATGTGCTCCCAAAATCAATATAAATATTTTCTGCCTTATAATGATCATAATTAATATTGTATTTATATTTAAACTGCCAGTGCTTTATCTGGATATGAGGTGCAAAAATTAAATTATATTCTTGGGAATTTGAAAAATATTCCAAAACATCTTTTGCCCAGATTTGATAAGAACCCAAGGTTGGTTTCCAATGAGGAGTATATAGCACAATGGGTTTGTCATTGTTAAATAATATTTTTTTTACTTTTTTGGTTTCAACAGGATAGTCTAATTTAGGCCAACCTACAATATTAGTCTTTTCCTTTTCAATAATTTTTTCTTCTAAAAGGCGTTTTAAATGATATTTTCCCGGAAGAAGCATAAAATCGAAATCCTTAAATTTTTGATCGAATCCATATTGTCTGTCACCACACCCATGATACTGATAAATAAACTTTGGTTTAGTAACTTTAATTTTTCTGCATGTTTTGGGAGTTATGTGAGAAGTTGCACAAATGGCATCTGCATTTTTTAAATATTTCTTTGTGAATATCATTGTGCTATGTGGAGAAGGATAACTTTTCTTTTTGAAATTTAAATACTTGAATCTAAATGGAAGTGGCAAAGTGATTATTTCGCAACTGCTCTTGGGATAAAAGCTTTTTATAAGATTTAGGATTTCGGTGTGTTTTTGATGACATGATAAGAGTTGGACTTTATATTCATCCTGGATTCTGGATAATTCCATTGCTATCATAGCACTATGGTACAATTGGTGAATTCCATGTAGATAGAGAAAGACAATTTTATTATTCATTTTTTATCCTTATTACTAAATCTATTCAGACTAATCTTTGATTAATTCCAGAATCCGATCACAGCTTTTCCCATCCTGAAATTGATGAAACATTTCCTTTAGCCGCTCTCGTTCTGCTGAATCTTTTTCAGGATGATCCAGATATTCCTGTGCTGTGTTAATAAACTCTTTAAACTCTAAAACCTTAACTCCGGGTGTCCAGCGATAGAAATCCAAAATAATACCTCTGTGATATTTTTCCAGATCATAAGGAATGTAAATAATCGGTTTATTACACAAAAGGAAATCAACAGTAAGACTTGAGTAATCTGAAATTAGAATATCTACAACTGGTAGAATCTCATTCACATCCATTAAAACAGAATGTGAAAAGTAAAATATCCGTTTGGAATCAATTATCGAATCGATCTGGGATTTATCTTCAGAACTAAATTTATTTTCCTGATCATGTGTTCTTAATAGCATAATGGAGTTATTATCCTCAAGAAATTTTGATAGAATTTTCATTTCAAAATCCGGAAAAGGGAAAAACTCACTGGGATGAAGACTATCTTTCCACCTACCAGCATCTCGATGAGTTGGTGCATAAAGAATAACTTTATTGAAATTCACTTGTGGTCTTAGTAAGTTATTCAGAAGTTTGATAATCTCTTTTTTTTTATCCAAATTGTGAATTATAATATCGGTTCTGGGAGAGCCAACCACAACAAATTTGTGAATATTAACATAATAAGCTGCGGAACGAATATACTTTTCAATATCTGAGCACATTGAGTAATATGTTGTTGCTTTTCTTCGCTTCAGTTCAGGTTTAGCTGCTTTTTTCGAAGGTCTGATCTCAATCCCGGTTTTTTTTGTTCCTGGCACCAATATCGCATGTCCTAAATTAATCACTTTTCTCCTATTAGTTTTTGTGTATTGTAAAATATCCCAGAAATCTTTACTTCCTCTTATTATTACTGCTGAGGAGGTCAGGTAGTGATAGACATATCCGACATTTCCTATAAATCCCTTTCTTAAAAAAACATTTTTCTTGGAAAATTCTGTGCAAAGATCACTGTACACTTGTGTTGAACCTGTTATCCATAATGGAAATCCCTGCTTCTTATCGAGCATGTACTTGAAAAAGCATTTTGGATTTCCGGAAAATTGTCCACCTTTGCTGAAAAACAAAGTCTTACCTTTTACTAATGGAATAATCTTATTTATTAAATAGACAATAGGAGCAAAAATGAATATAATTGATTTAAACATGCTTAATTTTCTGTTTCCTTCATAATTTTATCAATTTCAGCTTTTACTCTTTTAGCTGATTTTCCGTCAAGTCCTGTAAAAAAATATTCTCGATATTCCAATAATTTCTGTTTCATTTCTTCGGTCGGATTCAGAGCGGATTCTACTGCCGTAAGAAGGTCCTTAGGTTTATACATTTTTGGAAAAGCTCCTTCCAACCAGTCTTTTGGGTCGATCGACACAGATTCCATTCCGTCTGAGTGTTTCAATTTGGAATCTGGTAACACGTAGATGATCCCATGTTTTCCTAACGCTAGAAATTCGTTGATCACGCTGGAAGTATCACTGATCATTGTATCTGCTAAATACAAATAAGGATAAATATCGTAATCATCTTTTTCTATCAGGAAAACATCTTTATGCCTTTTTGCTAATTTTTCGTAAAATCTATGCTGGGAATGGGAAGCATATTTTCCTCCCCAACTGTAAGGGTGGAGTTTGATGATCAAGTTATATTCCGGCAAAAGCTCAGTAATTTTGGACTGAACAAAACTGATACAACTCGGTTTGTAGGAAGGTGCAAAAAGTACTGTCTTTTTGTTTGGATCAAGTCCGATTTTTTTGATCAATTTGTCATTATCGTAAAACCCTTCCCAGAAAAAAGGATCAAGTTTAGGCAGGCCGGTCAGATAGAAATCAGCTGTGTTTTCCCAGCCCAGACTTTTTATGTAATCATACCAGCATTGACCTTCCAAAAAAACATGATAATGATAATCTTCTTGTTTTTTAATGTTGCGAATACGCAGAGTTTTTGTGCCAACTCCATGATCCAGATGAATCCGGATAACATCACCATAACGTTCAGGGTGCTTCAGTACATCTCCGCAGATCACGAGATCAAAACCGCTGGTTTGACCGATTATTTTCAATCCTAATTTAGTTAAACGTTCTTCAATCTGTTTTTTTTGAGGAAGCAGAAAAATTCCTAAAAATCGTTTTTCATCTTTACCCACATAAAATTGAATATCATATTCAGGATCTTTTTTCAATTCCTCATAAACAGGTTGCAAAGAATTGAAATAATACTCTTTTTTCAAATCGAATAAGACTTTTATCATTATCGTAAGTATCCTTTTTTGAATTTTTCATGGTACAAAACTTGGAGTTTTCTAAATAAATTTAAAGGCTTTCTTTTGTTTTGAAGTTCATTATCATTTATAATATTTTCTAATGTTGCAATTAAATTTTCACTTATCTTTCCATCAATTTTCGGGTTGATCTCTTTTATATGATTAATTCTGTTTTGATGAAATTCCTGCGGTTCAGATAAACTTCTGTCAATTGCCTCTCGCAATTCAGAAGGTTGTGAGATATCGATTCCTTTATTCTTTCTGCTTCGTGTTCTATAAGTTACAACTGGTTTATCGAGAACCATGAATTCATATGCAACGGAGGATGTATCTGTGATTAGCACATCTGCAAGATGCAAATATGGTGTAATGTCGTATTCATCTATTATTTTGATATTATTAGTATTTTTAATACTATCTCTAATTTCTTTATTCATTAATTCATGAAATTTTAGAAACCAGATCTCATCTTCATTGATTATGTTTGGAATTATAGGAAGCAAACTTTCTGCTGACTGCATTTTTTTACTGTGAGTTGGAGCAAAAAGTATTACTTTTTTCTCTTTTGGAATATTGAATTTTTCTTTTAAGTTATTGGTTGAATAGTTAATAATGTGATCTATCTTTGGCCAACCTGTTTCAACTACTAAAAAATATTTATATCTTCTTTGCAGATTAAGAAAACATTCTGTTACAAATGTACCTGAAGTACAATAAATATCAAAGAAATGACGGATTTCATAATGGGATAATTTCTCCACTCCTAGACCATGAAAAATTTGCACCTTAATCCCGGGAATTCTGAAATCAACGAAATTTCCAGGAACGATCACAATATCGGCTGAGAACTTAATTGCTTCAGCAATATTCTTCAAAAGTTTGTTTTGCATCAGATTTGAAGAAAATTCTATTCTTACTTTTTGCGAAGTAAAATAAGCAAAGGAATGTTCAGTTTTTTCTAAATATTTCACTATTGGGGAAATGATAGGAATAGAGTACTTTTTTGATATATAAAACAGTATTTTCATTATTTATTTGGGATCATTAAATTGAAGATCATACAGTGTTTTATATCTATCACAGGTTTCTATTAGTTCCTTATGTTTGCCCATTCCAACTATTTTTCCATCATCCATTACAACGATTTTATCTGAAGTAAGAATAGTTGATAATCTATGAGCTATCACAATTACTGTTCTATTTTTTGTAGCTTGTTCGATGGCTTTTTGCACCTTCATTTCAGCTTCAGTATCAAGTGCGCTGGTTGCTTCATCAAATATCAAAATTGGGGGATCAGCTACAATAGCTCTGGCAATGCAAAGACGTTGTCTTTGTCCACCGGAAAGGTTAGATGCCCGAGTGTGCAATAAAGTTTTATATTTTTCAGAAAGTGAATCTATAAATTCATCAGCATAAGCTATTTTAGCAGCTTTAGCTATCTCCTCTTGAGTTATTTTATTAAGTGTTCCGTACCCAATATTATTTGCTATTGTATCAGCAAACAGGATTGATTCTTGAGTTACAGTTCCCATAAGAGTTCGCAGGTCTTGTAATTTAATATCCTTGATATTGATGTTATCAATTAGAATCTCGCCGGAAGTAGTATCATACATTCGTTCCAGCAGATTCACCATTGTTGTTTTTCCAGAACCACTACTGCCAACTAAGGCAATTTTTTCACCTTTATTGACGGTAAGATTTATTTCCCTCAATACTTTTTCCGATCCATTATAAGAGAAACCCACATTCTTATATTCTATTAATGTTTCAAAAGTTTTCATTTCGATTTGTAACTGACCTTCAGTAATCTCAGATTTCTTATTCAATATTTCGGAAATTCTTCCCACAGAAACCATGGCTTTTCTGATATTCGCATAAGCTGACGTGATTGCTTTCATTGGATGTAACATCGAGAAGATCGCTAGCATGAAAGCGATAAAGCTTCCAAACGAAAAATTCACATTGGGATCAAGAACTTGATACCCGCCGATAATCAGCACAATAACACCTGTGATAACGCTATTAAATTCGGAGAGTGGAACATTGAAAGCATGATATATTCTCGATTTTCTCCAGAATTTAAAGTGTTTATTATTGATCTCTTCAAATCTATCCATTTCATATCGCTCTCTGGAGAACGCTTTAACAATGCGCATACTATTAAGTTTTTCTTCTACATTCGAAAACATGTTTGATGATTGCTGTTGAATCCGTTTAGAGTATTTCTTTATTTTATTTCCAAGAAAGTGAACAATTAAACTGAATATTGGAAGCAGGATTAAGCTTATTAGAAATAATCGTGGATTCAAGAATAAAGCGATCCAAGCAAAAATAATTATGAGTAGAAATTCTCTTAGCGAATTAAAAAGAGAATTTACAAAAAAATTTCCAATTATTTGAACATCAGAAACCATACGGACAAGTGAGTCTCCAACTTTATTCTCATTGAAAAAAGCTAAAGATTGATAAAGATATTTTTTATAAATTAAATCTCTAATATCTTTTATGGTACGTCCTCGCAAGTTAGCAAAAAGCACTTTTTGTCCGTAATAAAAAATATTTTTTAAGACTATTAACAAGACCATTATTCCACTAATAATCCATAAGAGTAAATGTGAATCAGTATGTAACATAACTGTATTCAAGCTATCAAGAAGAGGCTCAAGAGCTTCTTTACTTGTAATCTGGAACAAACTGCCATGAGCAGCAATAAATTGTACAATTGCATTTTGCATTGCCACAAAGAAAGAGGAAGTATCTTTATATAAAATCATATCTGAAGATGATTTAAATACGTTATCCATTAATGGAATTGCCAATGTAACACTTGTACCGCTGAATAATGCAAACCATAACATAAAAAATATCCCAGAAACAAGATAGCCCCAATGGGTGAGCATAATTTTTATAATTCGCATTATATCTTTTTTCATAATTTTCCTATTTACTCAATAATTGCTTTTTAAAATTCTTTAGAGCAGGATTGTGTCAATATATTATTCGCTGCTGTAGATTATAAAAAATATAAGTAATTTAATCTAAAAAGTTAAAGAGTAATCCACTAGGAATTAATATAAATAGGTACACTAAGAAAATACTTTACAAAGAAACCTTCGATTTTTCTGTTGTTTCTGCTTATAAAAAGCAAAAAAATAAGGAGGTATTGAATGGCATTGAATACCGAAGCCAAAAAGGCTATCATGGCAGAGTTTAAACTCCATGATTCAGATACTGGATCACCTGAGGTTCAAGTTGCTTTATTAACAACACGTATTAAAGAAATCACGGAACATTTGAAAATCCATAAGAAGGATTATCATACACGTCGTGGTTTACTCAAACTTATCGGTCAGAGAAGAAGATTGCTTGATTATATCATGAAAAAGGATATAGTTCGTTACCGTAAGTTGATCAAGGCACTTGGACTCAGAAAATAATATATTTTTGGAGTTATCAGAAAGGGGATAAAACCCCTTTCTTTACTTTTTAGAAGAAAAACCTTAACAAAAAAAAGCAGAATAAAATATCATGCCAAAAGCTAATTATATAGCATAAATAAGAAAATGAAATACGGAGGAATGGAGCAATAAGCTAAGTTCAGTGATACTGACTTTAGTCTATTGCTTTAATCTCCGTGAAAACTCGGCTTTAAAAATAGAGCCGAAACAAAATTGGGATTTAACCCAAATTAAAAGGAGAAAAAATGCACAATTTTGACATTAAGAAAAAGTCAATCGAAATTGCCGGTAAAACATTAACAATGGAAACCGGTAGAATGGCAAAACAAGCCAATGGTTCTGTTTTTATCACTTATGGCGAAACCAGCGTATTAGTTACAGCAACTGCTTCCAAAGAGGCAAGGGAAGGAATAGATTTCTTTCCATTAACAGTAGATTTTATAGAGAAAATGTATGCTTCAGGTAAAATTCCCGGTGGTTTTTTTAAACGTGAGGCTAGACCTTCAACTCAAGCAACATTAAATGCACGTCTTATAGACAGACCAATCCGACCGCTCTTTCCAAAAGGATTCAGGAATGCAGTTCACGTTGTGGTTACTGTACTTTCTTACGATGGCGAGAATGACCCGGGAATGTTAGGAATTTTAGGTGCATCTGCTGCTCTTTCAATTTCCGATATCCCATTCCACGGACCTTGTGCCAGTGTGAAAGTGGGTGTTGTGAATGATGAGATTATTATTAATCCAACAGTTCAACAGTTTAAAGAATCTGTACTCGATTTGGATGTTGCAGGCACAAAATTTGCAGTTGTAATGATAGAAGCAGGAGCTAAAGAAGTTTCGGAAGAGTTGATAATGAATTCTATCTATACGGGTCATGAAGTTATCAAAGAACTTGTAGCTTTCCAGGAAGAATTCATAAAAGATGCCGGCAAAGAAAAAATGGAAGTTGAATTGAAAGTAACTCCTGAAGAGATCGTTCAGAAGGTAGAAAATGATTTTGGAAAAGCAATCGATGAAGCTGCTCATGTTCACGGCAAACTGGAACGTTATGAAGCTATAGATGCAATTAAAAAAGAAATAATGGAAAAATATGCACCGGAACTTGGTGAAGAATTTGCTGAGCAGGAAAGAAATTTTAAGGATGCTTTTGATGAGATTTTTGCAAAATCTGTTCGTAATGCCATTCTGAAAGATAACCACCGAGCTGATGGTAGAGGAATGGATGATATAAGACCAATTACTTGTGAATTGGATATTCTTCCACGTGTTCATGGCTCAGCACTTTTTACTCGTGGTGAAACACAATCTTTGGGAAGTGTAACTTTAGGAAACAGCAGAGATGAACAGATTATTGATGGGTTGGCAGAAGAATACAAAAAATCTTATTATCTTCAATATAATTTTCCACCTTATAGTGTTGGAGAAGCAGGTTTTATGAGAGGTCCGGGGCGTAGAGAATATGGTCATGGTGCCTTGGCGGAACGTGCCTTACTTCCAATGATTCCTTCAAAAGATGATTTCCCATACACACTTCGTGTTGTATCAGAAATATTGGAATCAAACGGTTCATCGTCCATGGCAACAGTTTGTAGTGGAACTTTAGCTCTGATGGCTGCTGGTGTTCCACTTAAAAAACCAGTTGCCGGAATTGCAAACGGTCTTATTATGGAAGGTGATGACTTTGTTGTTCTTACAGATATTCAAGGATTGGAAGATCACTTGGGAGATATGGATTTCAAAGTAACCGGAACTAGAGATGGTATCACAGCTATGCAAATGGATATCAAAATAGAAGGCATAACAAAAGAGATAATGGAAATTGCTCTTGAAAAAGCACAAGTTGCCCGTTTCTATATTTTAGATAAAATCATTGAAACAATTCCTGAACCACGTGCTGAATTAGCGGAAACTGCTCCAAAAATTGAATCTTTAAAAATTGATCCTGATAAAATCGGTGCTGTAATAGGTTCAGGTGGCAAGATGATCAAACATATTATTGAAGTTAGTGGTGCTGATGTGAACATTGACGACGATGGTACTGTTAGTATTTCTTCTTCCAATAAGGAATCAATCGAAAAGGCATTTAGCATTGTTAATGATATAGTTTCAGATCCAGAAATGAATAAAATCTACGTTGGTGAAGTAACACGTATTGAAGTTTATGGAGCATTCGTAAAATTTATGAGTGATACAAAAGAAGGTTTGGTGCATGTTTCTCAGCTACACAACGATCGTGTTGCAAATGTGGGAGATATGTTAAAACTTGGTGATAAAGTTAATGTGAAATTTATTGGTTTTGATAGAGGTAAAGTGAAACTTACAATGAAAGGAGTAGAAGGAAATCCTGAACACAAACCAGGAAGTGGTCCTAAACTTGCACCCGCTCCAAGAAGTAACTATGGAAGAAACGATAATCGTAGAGATAATAGAAGAGACAATAGAAAATAAGGGTAGGATTAATTATGGATTATAAGATCAAAGATATTTCACTGGCTCAATTTGGCAGAAAAGAGATTCAAATTGCTGAGAAAGAAATGCCTGGTTTGATGGCTTTGAGAGAAAAGTATTCCAAAGATAAACCACTAAATAATGTAAAAATTATGGGTAGTTTGCACATGACTGTACAAACTGCCGTTTTAATTGAAACTCTGGCAGAACTTGGTGCAAACATAAGGTGGGCGAGTTGTAATATTTTTTCAACTCAAGATCATGCAGCAGCAGCAATTGCAGAATCAGGAATTCCTGTTTTTGCATGGAAAGGTGAAACAACTGAGGAATATTGGTGGTGTACCCTTCAAGCATTATCTTTCCCGGATGGTATGGGTCCCGATCTTATTGTTGATGATGGAGGAGATGCAACACTGTTTATTCACAAAGCAGTTGAATATCAAAAAAATCCTTCAATCGCAGATAAAGAATATAAAAATGAAGACTTGCATTCAATATTCTTTCTACTTAAAAATGAAAATGATAGTAACTGGCAGACAATTGCTGATACTATCAAAGGTGTTTCTGAAGAGACTACAACAGGTGTTCACCGTTTGTATCAAATGGTAACAAAAGGTGAGCTACTTTTCCCAGCAATTAACGTAAATGATTCTGTTACAAAATCGAAATTTGATAATCTTTATGGTTGCAGAGAATCACTGGCAGATGGCATTAAACGTGGAACTGACGTAATGGTTGCAGGGAAAGTTGTAGTTGTTTGCGGATATGGTGATGTAGGAAAAGGGTGTGCACAATCAATGAAAGGATTTGGTGCGCGAGTTATTATTACCGAGATCGATCCGATCTGTGCTTTGCAGGCTGCAATGGAAGGATTTGAAGTTACAACTTTGGAAGATGCTTTAGAAGAAGGTGATATCTTTGTTACTGCTACTGGAAACTGTGATGTTATTACAGCAGAACACATGCAGAATATGAAAGATCAAGCAATCGTTTGCAATATTGGGCATTTTGATAATGAAATCCAGGTAAATAAATTATATGCTCTTCCTGATGTTAAAAAAGTCGAGATAAAACCTCAAGTTCATCAGATATTTTTTCAAAATGGAAACTCAATTATTCTTCTTTCGGAAGGAAGACTTGTAAATCTTGGTAATGCTACAGGTCATCCATCTTTTGTTATGAGTAGTTCTTTTTCGAACCAGGTATTAGCTCAAATCGAACTCTGGCAAAATGAACATGAGAAAAAAGTGTATATTCTTCCTAAACAATTGGACGAAGATGTTGCCAGATTCCATCTTGAAAAATTAGGGATTAAACTTACAAAACTTACAGATAAGCAATCTGAATATGTAGATATTCCTAAAGACGGACCCTATAAACCAGAACATTATAGATATTAAATAAAAAATACAGGAGTAAATCTTAGAATGGAAAAGATCATCAAGAAGATCGAAAACAAAATTGCAGTTGTTGGTGTTGTTGGGCTTGGTTATGTTGGATTACCAATGGCTGTTACAGTCGCAAGAAAAGGTTTCAAAGTTATTGGTGTGGATGTAAGTGAACATGCAGTAACTTATGTTAATGCTGGTAATAATTATATTGGTGATGTTGATGATGCCGAACTTAAAGATCTTGTTGAAAGAGGTATGCTTAAAGCTACATTTGATTATACTGAGATGAAGAAAGCAGATGTTATTATGATCGCTGTTCCAACGCCTCTTGATAAATATCAGCAACCTAATTCATCTTATATTCGTGCTTCTGTTAATTCTCTTGCAGAAAGTGTTTCTAAAGAAACTCTTATCATTTTGGAAAGTACAACTTATCCCGGTACAACCGAAGAGATAGTTGCAGCTGCTTTTGAAGAAAAAGGTTTTAAAGTTGGAGAAGACATCTTTGTAGCATTCTCACCTGAGCGAGTAGATCCCGGTAATAAAGATTACAAAACACATAACACTCCAAAAGTTGTTGGTGGCATGACTGCAAATTGTAGTAAAATTTCAGAAATTTTTTACAATTCAATTTTAGATGCTCCAATCCATATAGTTCCAACTCCGGCAATTGCTGAGATGGAAAAGATCTATGAAAATACATTCCGGAATATTAATATCGCTTTAGCAAATGAAATGACAATTCTTTGTGAAAAGATGAATATCGATGTTTGGGAAGTTATCGAAGCAGCAAAAACAAAACCTTATGGTTTTATGGCGTTTTATCCCGGTCCTGGTATTGGTGGACACTGTATTCCACTTGATCCGTTCTATTTAACCTGGAAAGCTAGAGAGTATGGTTATCATACAAGACTAATCGAGCTTGCCGGTGAAATAAATAATGAGATGCCGCAATTCGTTATAACAAAATTAATGAAGCTTCTTAATGAAAAAGGGCTTGCTTTATCAAAATCAAATATACTTCTCTTAGGTGCTGCATATAAAAAAGATATTGAAGATATGCGTGAGTCTCCTGTTCTGGATCTTATAATATTATTAGAAAAAAATGGAGCTCAGTTTGATTATAATGACCCTCACGTTCCAACTTTCCACAATGAACTTAATGACAAACATTATGAATCAGTTAGTTTGGAAAATATTGAAGATTATGATGCTGTGATAATTGTAACTGATCATGCTGCTTATGATTATGATGATATTATTAAACGTTCTAAACTTGTTCTTGATACAAGATTTGCCTGTAATGGCAAGAAAGCTAACAATTTAGTTAGAATGTAATTTTATTGAGAGGGAATACCTTAGTATCCCCATTAATTTATGGCTACTAATAAACCGGTTGAAATTGATGAGCTTTTTGGGAATTTAGATCCCAGCGAAGGTGATTTGAAATGGTTTGTAGTTCATACAAAACCAAGATGTGAAAAGAAACTAGCGGGATATTCCAAACAATATGAAATTAATTATTACCTTCCATTAATAGAAAGTATTCGTGTTTATAAAAACAGAAAAGTAAAATTTACAAAACCAATGTTTGCCGGATATGTTTTTGTTAAGTGCAACCCTGAAGAAAGAAGACAGCTCACTATAACCGGATTTGTTGCTTACTGGCTCCCAGTGCTGAATCAAAATGAATTGGTCGGTGATTTAAAGCAGATTCATTCAGGACGTGAATTAGGTGTTGAATTTGTGCATACAGAATTCTTGGAAAAAGGAACAAAAGCTGAAATCATAAAAGGTCCATTTGCAGGTCTTATAGGATATGTGGAAAATCAAAATGATGTGAAAGAAGTGATTTTGCAGGTAACTTTGCTGCGACAGGCAGTTTCAGTTTCTGCCAGTGCAGATCAAATAAAGGTGATACGATAGGAAGGGTAAATGAAAATATTAGTAACAGGCGGAGCAGGATTCATAGCATCACATATTGTAGATAAATATGTTGAACTTGGACATGAAGTTGTGGTAGTTGATAATTTATCAACCGGTTTTAAACATAATGTGAATCCAAGAGCAAAATTCTATAAGATCGATATTCGTTCGAAAGATTTAGAGCAGATATTTAAGAATGAAAAACCTGAGATCGTAAATCATCATGCTGCTCAGATCAGTGTTCCTGTCTCTGTTAAAGAGCCGGAACTTGATGCTGAAGTGAATGCAATTGGTTTCTTGAATATTCTACAAAATTGCGTTAAATATCAAGTAAAAAAAGTGATATTCATTTCTTCCGGTGGTGCTATTTATGGCGAAGCAGAAGAATATCCTACAACAGAAAATTATGATCCTAAACCGCTTTCGCCTTATGCAATTCATAAATATGTTTCAGAAAAATATTTGTATTTTTATCATCATCAATATGGTTTGAAATATACAGTTCTGAGATATGCGAATGTATTCGGACCACGTCAAATTCCACATGGAGAAGCCGGAGTAGTTTCCATTTTTATTACAAATTTCAGGGACAATAAAAAAACATATTTCTATGCTTTTGAGGAAGAACCAGACGGAATGATCCGTGATTATGTTTTTGTGAGAGATATCGTTAATGCCAACGTATTAGCATTAGATAGAGGTGAACTTGATGCATTCAATATCGGTACAGGATTAGAAACAACAACCGGACAGCTTTATCGAGAAATTGCTTTACAGATGAATACGCAAATTGAATCTGTGCGAGAGGGAGCAAGACTCGGAGATATTAGGAGAAGTTGTTTGAATATTAATAAGGCAAAGAATGAATTTGGCTGGGTGCCTAAGTATTCTTTGTCAAATGGTGTAAAGGAAACAATAGATTTTTTCATGAAGAAAAAATAAGGAGATTGTATGCCGAAAATTGAGGAGATCAACATTAAGCAGATCAAATTACCGAAGAAAAAGATAATTACTGGAGTAATTATTCTGGCAGCAGTAATTTTTATTGCTACGGGTTTGTATACTGTAAATCCGGAAGAAGTAGGTGTTATCCAAAGATTTGGGAAATACCTTTCAACTACACAACCGGGACTACATTTCAAAATCCCATTTGGTGTAGATAAACTTACAAAAGTTAAAGTTAAACTTGTATTCAAAGAAGAATTTGGCTTCAGAACATTACAGGCTGGTGTACGTTCGAAATATTCTGCCCGTAGTTACAATCAAGAAGCAATTATGTTAACAGGTGATCTGAATATTGCCGATGTCGAATGGATCGTGCAATATAGAATAAAAGATCCTGTTAATTATTTGTTCAATGTGAGAAATGTAGAAGAGACGATGCGTGATGTTTCAGAGTCTGTAATTCGAGGAGTTGTAGGAGATCGAAGTGTGGATGAGGTTATTGTTCTCAACAGAAAGGAGATCGCAGACAAATCTGAGATCATGCTTCAGGAGAAGCTTGATGTATATAAAGCTGGATTGGAGATCGTCACGATAAATCTGCAGAACGTTAATCCTCCGGAAGCAGTTCAACCTGCCTTTAATAATGTGAATTCAGCAAAACAGGGAAAAGAAAGGATTATCAATGAGGCTTGGCAGAATTATAATCAGGTAATTCCTGAGGCGCAGGGAAAGGCTAAAAGAACAATTGAGGAAGCTGAAGGATACGCTATAGATAGAGTGAATAGAGCAAATGGTGATGCAAACCGTTTTATCCAGATGTACAATCAATATCGTTATTCAAAAACAGTAACCAGGAAGAGACTCTACTTGGAAATGATGGAGAAAGTTCTTCCTAAAGTTGAGAAGAAATACATTATTGATGATAAAGCGAACAATGTGCTTCCTCTCTTAAATCTTGGACAGGGAGGTAAATAAAATGAAAATCAAACTTATTATTATCATAGTAGCACTTATTGTTTTATTTAATGCCTTTTACATAATTGATGAGAGACAACAAGTTATCATTACTCAGTTCGGAAAACCAGTAGGTGATGCTATCACAGATGCCGGATTGCAAATTAAAATACCATTTATCCAGAAAGTTCATTTTTTTGATAAAAGAGTAATGGAATGGGATGGAGATGCAAAGCAGATCCCAACCTCAGATAAACGTTATATCTGGATAGATACATTCTCTCGCTGGCAGATCATTGATCCGCTAAAATTCTATGAGACTACCCGTTATGAAGCAAGTGCTCATAGTAGGTTAGATGATATTATCAGCGGTATTACACGTGATGTTATCAGTTCTAATAAACTTATAGAGATTGTGAAAAGTTCAAATAGAGAGATGACTTTTACTGCTGAATATTCTGACAGTAAATTAATAGATGAGGTTAAAGAAAAGATAATAAGTGGTCGTCAGGTTATTGCCCATTCTATCTTTTTACTCTCAAAAGTAAAAGTTGCTGAATATGGCATCAAATTGATTGATGTTCGCATAAAAAGACTTAATTATAATCAGGAAGTTCAAGCAAAAGTATTTGAAAGAATGATTTCAGAAAGGAATAAGATAGCTGCGAAATACCTTTCAGAAGGAGAAGGTGACTCTTCCGAGATCCTGGGTAAAATGCAGAGAGAGTTGGATCAAATTCAATCTGAAGCATATCAAACGGCTCAAGAGATCAAAGGTAAAGCAGATGCTACAGCCATCAATATTTATGCAAATGCTTACAATAAGGATCCTGAATTCTATGAATTCCTTAAAACATTAGAAACTTATGAAAAGACAATAGATAATAAGAATACAATCATAATGACCACAGACAGTGATTATTATAAGTTTCTGAAAAAAATGCAATAGATGAAAAATATATATCCAGATGAATACTGGATGAAGTTCGCATTAGAAGAAGCAAGATCGGCATTTCAGGAAAACGAAGTGCCGATCGGTGCTATATTAGTTAAAGATAATAAACTGATTGCATCTGCACATAACCGGACAAACGCAGCAAATAGCGGATTAGCTCATGCTGAAAAATTAGTTATTGAAGAAGTTATTGCAAGTGGTGAAAAGTTCTTAAATGATTATTCTCTTTATGTAACTGTAGAGCCTTGTCTGATGTGTGCTGGGATCATTATCTGGTCACGAATTGGAAAAGTTGTCTTTGGCTGTTACGATGAAAAAGCCGGAGTTGCCGGTTCTATTTATAATGCTCTATTAGATAGGAATTTTAACCACAATCCTGAATTAATATCAGGTGTTTGTGAAGAAGAGTGTTCCAATTTGATGAAGGATTTTTTTAAAAGCAAAAGAGATTAATTGAAGATTGAAGATTGTGAATAAAAATCATAAATCTTAAATCAAAAATCGAAAATTCGGAGAGTTGCCGGAGCGGTTGAACGGGACGGTCTCGAAAACCGTTGTAGGTTTACGCCTACCCAGGGTTCGAATCCCTGACTCTCCGCCAATCTTTTATTTCAGGGATGAGAACAGCAGTGTGACTTTCTGTATGAAATGCAGAAAACGCACTTTTTCTTTACCATCTACCTAAGATCTTAGCTGAATTTAATAAATTGATCTCCTCTTGTTTTCTCATTAGTTGATAGTTATTTTGAATTCGGGCTAGCTGTGTATTTTGAAAATCAATTTTAGAACGATCAAGATCTAAAAGGCTGATCATTCCTAAACGGAAATGTTCTTGAGCCATGCTGAGGTTTTCCTCTGCAAGCTTCAATTTGACTTCATAAAGATCATAAGATCTATTCAATGTTTCCAGATCATTCTGCAGGGATGTAAGTTGATGACCATAATCCTTTTTACTTTTCACATAGTCTATTTTTTGGATTTTTAAATTACGCTTACTGCGAATAGTCTTTTCTATATTATCCATAAATCCGAAAATATTCCAACTTGCTCCAAGTGTAAGTGACTGTGAATCGCGTGTGTAATCTGAATAAGCATTAATATCATCCGGGTCATTATGGACAAGGCTATATCCTATCGAGAAAGTCGGTAGTAAGTTCATAGTTGTTTGAATATGTAATAATTTGTTTGTTTTTAAAGAATATAATTTCTGTTCTAATATATTATTAGATGTGAATTCTTGTTTTTCTAAATTAACTTCAATTTCGGTTACACTAAATGCAAATCCTTCATCATCGATATTAAGGTATGAAAATAGATCCTGCCTTGATTTTGAGAGCAAATTAGTAGCTTTGTTTACTGCTATCTCGTAATCAATTAAAGATATTTCACTTTGTTTCAGTTCCAGTAGTGATTTATTACCTGTTTCATATTGTACTTTGATCTGTTGTTGGATCTTATTTTGTAATTCAAGATTGTTTTGTTGAATCTCTAATGTTTCCTGCAATTCCAACACATCTAGAAAACTTGAAAAAACAAAATAGGCAATTTGCTTCCTAGTTTCATCCAGTGATCGTTTGGCATTTTTCATTCCGTAGATCGATGTTTGAATATTGTAGTATGAAGGTTCGTTCAGGAAGAAACTTTTTGATATTGTCAGGTAGCCGCTGTTGCTCCAGTCTGTTTCGTTTGGTTCGAGGATCGAATCGTAGAACTTGTTCCTGTTCACTCCAGCTGTAACAGTTGGTAAAATGCCGTATAAACTGCTTCTGAATTCGCTTGTCGAGTTTTTCTTATTTGCAATCTCCTTCTTGATGTCATATGAATTTTCTAATCCAATATCAATTAAGTCTTCCAGAGTATACTGTTCTGCAAAACAGAACAATGGAAGAATTATTAGTATAATTATCGAAATTACCTTGTTCATTCTATCTCCTTTGTATTTTTATTCTCAAGAATCAATTTTCTCATCTATTTTTCAACTGATTTTTTCTTGAACATTAATGGTATCTTTTCATCATCAGGTGCTCCTATTTGGATCAGTTCCCAGTCTTTGTCATAATCATTAATAGCGTGCCTGATAACCGTAACTTTCTCTTCTGATGTCGGTTCTGTACCTTTCCAATGTACTATTTCCACCCGGTATTTCAGTGTTCTCTTTTTCCCATTGATCCTTACATCTATCTCTAAATTCTGTTCGGCTTCAAGGGTTGGAATGGATAATACAACCTCTCTCATAATAACCTCCAAATTACTTCATATTTATTTAGACACAATTTTGACATGAATCCTTCAATTTTATTCATATTTTAATGCTCTCACAGGATTAGCATTGGCAGCTCGAAAAGTTTGAACACCAATAGTGAGAAGAGCAATTGTAATAACGATCAGACCTGAAGCTAAGAAAATCCATATATTCATATTCATTTGATAGACAAACTCGTTTAGCCATAAATTCATAGCGTACCAGGTTAAAGGCCAGGCGATAAAATTTGCTAAAATTACCCAACGTGTAAAATCTATCGACAGTAATTTTACGATTTGAGCTATTGATGATCCCAATACTTTACGAATACCGATCTCTTTTGTACGTTGTTCGGTCATGAAAGATGAAAGTCCAAACAATCCCAGACAGGAGAGGATGATGGCAATAATTGAAAAGACAGCAATAAAACTGGCAAAAGCCTGATCTTGCCTAAATTGGAAATTAAAGATATCATCCAGATACATAGCTCTGAATGTGTCTTCTGGATAAAATTCGTGATAGACTTCTTCCACAGCTGTCAGGAAAGTATCGCTTTGCAGTTCATTTATACGCACCAGAAAAGAATAATTCTCTTCGGAATAATTCATGAACGTTGGATTAACTACTCGTCGAGTTGTAGTAAAATTAAAATCCTTTACAACACCAATTACAGTTTTTACTTCTTGAGTATCATTTTCACGCTGGATCCTGATAGTTTTACCGATTGGATCACCTTCCCAAGCAGCATATTCAAGTGCAGTTTCATTTATTATCACATTGTCGAAATTAGCTTCACCCAGTTCTGCTTTGAAATTCTCACCATGAAGTAATTCCATTTTCAAGGTTGGAATCAAGCCGCTATCAATTTGTATCTTATCGAACATTGTTCCATCTTCTGTCTTTTCACCTTCAGGAAAAACCTGGAATTTCTGCAAGGTTCCACCAGGCATAGAATTGGTCATTCCAATACTTTCGATTCCTGGCAACTGCTTTACTTTCTCCTGGTAAGATTCTAAGTGTTCATCATTCTGGAATGGTAGATCAACAACGTTTCTCCTGTTATAGCCAATATCAATATTGTTTAGATAATCAATTTGTGATTTAACAATGAAAACAGCAGATATGAGTGAAATGGAAATTGTAAACTGACCCACGACCAGAATGCGTCGTAGTATTGTAGCACTTTTGCTGGTATGAAAACTGCCTTTGAGCACGGAGAGAGCTTTGAACCCTGAAATGATTATGGCTGGATAAAATCCTGCTAGTAATCCAACTAAACTTACTGCACCAAAAATAACGAGAAAAATTTCAGGATTCTGGAGCAAATTAACAGTAGTATGCTTGTGCATAAAATCATTCATATAGGGAATGGAAATCTCAAAAATAGCTATTGCAATGATCATAGCAAAATAGGTAATGAGTAATGATTCTCCTAGAAATTGAAAGATCAATTCTTTTCGTCCACTACCGATTATCTTGCGCATTCCTACTTCCTTGGCACGTTTAGTTGCTCTTGCGCTCGAAAGATTGATGAAATTTATGGAAGCAATGAAAAGCACAAATAATGCTATTACTCCAGTTGAGATCACTTTTGCCCGATCAGATCTTCCCCAATTCATTGTATCAAACCGCAGGTTTCCCGAGTCTAAATGTATATCTGTGAGTTTCTGTAAACGCG
>Ga0307990_1001477_pt1 | contig 19764 bp, 21 predicted proteins | sample EllFjometagen129_FD_203168 | JGI IMG/M metagenome (GOLD analysis project Ga0307990, IMG submission 203168) | Marine microbial communities from Ellis Fjord, Antarctic Ocean - #129 | ecosystem: Environmental > Aquatic > Marine > Unclassified | place: Southern Ocean | collected 2014-10-08
TTATGGCTGCGGCAAGGGGAGAAATAATGAAGACCTCCCCACCCTTGTCCAAACGCGAGCGCGAGGTTATTTCTTTGATCGGCACAGGAAAGACGAATGAACAGATCGCTACTATCCTCTCAATCAGCCAGAAGACCGTCGAACACCATCGTCAACAGTTGATGGATAAGCTTGACATCCATACCGAGGCAGGGCTGATCGTACACGCTCGGCAAACAATCATTGCTGCAAGTTAGTACATCTGCCCTATTTCACGTTTTCTCGGTTGAGGATATACTTTGTATGATCAGAAGATGAAACCGATACGGGTGGTGCTCGCTGACGATCATACCTTGGTGCGTCGAGGGTTATCTGCGCTCCTTACGGCGGATAGTTCCATCTGTGTTGTTGGCGAAGCAGAGGACGGACGCGACCTCGCGAAGAAGGTGAAAGCCCTTCAACCGGACGTAGCACTCGTTGACATATCGATGCCGCTCCTAAATGGCCTTGATGCGATGCTGAAGATTCAGAGGGTCGCTCCGCAAACGAGGGTGATCATCCTGTCGATGTTCTCGGATGATGCGTACGTCGCTGCGGCGTGGGAGCACGGTGCAGCAGGGTATGTTCTCAAGGATGAGGCCCCAGAGCAACTGATCGGGGCGATCCACACCGTCGTTTCAGGAGGGAAGTACTTCTCTGTGGAGCCTCCTCCCGTCGTGACACGCAATCTGCTTACACCCCGCGAGCGGGAGGTGTTGCAGCTTATCGCTGAGGGGAAGAAGAACAGTGAGATCGCCAACGTGATGATGAGGAGCTTGCACACGGTGCGCAGTCACCGCGCTCGGCTAATGATTAAACTGGGGGCGCACAGCGCCGCGGAATTGGTGCAGGCTGCAGAGAAGTTGGGCGTGGTGAAATTTCCTTCGCCCGAAGGATACTGATGAGCACACCACAGATAGTACAGCTGTACAAAGAAGAGCTCGAACGAGGACTCGCGGACGCATTGCGATCTCCAACGTTGCAGCCTGATGAAGCGCGCGATGGGGACCCTCTCTATCCGATACTCCGCTACCATGTGGGGCTGTGTGACGAGAAGGGGCTCGCGGAGAAGGCCCTGGGAAAGATGCTGCGACCGTCGCTGCTGCTGTTCATCACGCAGGAACTGGGAGGAGAAATTGAGTGCGCTCTTCCGGCGGCGATCGCATTGGAGCTCGTACACAACTTCTCGCTGATTCACGACGACATCCAGGACCATGACGAGCTAAGGCGCGGACGCCCCACTGTGTGGAAGCTAATCGGGGTGGCGCAAGCGATCAACGCTGGGGACCTGATGTACTCGCTTGCCATCAAACACGCGTTCCTCTCTGGATACGATGCTGTGAAATCAATCATCAATGCAGCAACCGCGATGATCGAAGGTCAAGCGCTCGATCTGGCCTACGAGGACCGCTGGGTCGATACTCAGTCCTACATGGGCATGATCGACAAGAAGACCGGGGCGCTGATATGCTGTGCATTTGACACCGGGGGCATTATCTCCGGAGTAGGAGAGGATGTACTCGATGTCCTCACATCTTTAGGCAGAGACCTGGGGCGGGCGTTTCAGATCACAGACGACCTGCTTGGCGTGTGGGGCAACGGCGATGTTACCGGGAAACCAACGGTATCAGACATAAGACGGAAGAAGAAATCGTTCCCCGTGGCGCTTGCGATGCAGCGCGTGGATGAGGAGGGGCGGACCCTCTTGGAGAGGGTCTATGCCCAGGATGAGATCAGTGACAACGATGTGACACGTGTGGTCTCGTTGATGGCCCGTCTCGATGTGAGAAAGAGCGGAGAAGCGGCGGTTGAGGGATACCTGAAGAAAGCGACGGCGTCCCTTGAATCCCTGCCCCTGTCGAAGGAAGGAAGAGAAATGATGCATGAATTGATCGCCTACTTGGCGAGGAGGAAGAAATGAGACGGCCAGCCAAGCTAGACATGAAGATGGCGCGGTATCTGATGGCACAGAAGGCAAGACGGAGGAAGTTCTTCCCGTTTGTCACGATGCTTGAACCACTCGAGGCGTGTAACTTGCACTGTATCGGATGCGGGCGGGTGATCGAGTACAAGGACTACATCAACCGTCGCCTTACGGTAGAACAGTCTCTCGCTGCGGTACACGCCTCTGGCGCACCGATTGTCTCCATCTCGGGCGGTGAGCCGCTGCTGCACGAGCAGATCGGCGAAATCACGCGAGCGATCCTGGAGGAGAAACGGTTCATCTACCTGTGCACGAACGGGCTGTTGCTGGAGGAGAAGCTCGACCTGTTTGAACCGTCTCCGTATCTGTCATTTGTCGTGCATATGGATGGGACAAAGGAAATACACGACATGGTGACGCAACACCCGGGAACGTACGATCAAGGGATGCGGAGCATCAAAGAGGCGATCGCGCGTGGATTTCGAGTGAACACAAACACAACGATGTTTCACGGATCGAACGTGGAGGATGTGCACAAGCTCTTCTCTATTCTCACTGGAATGGGCGTGGAGGGGTTGATGGTTTCCCCAGGGTATGCGTACGAGGATGTGTCGGATCGTGAACTATTCCTGCAGCGGCAGGAGTCGATCAAGGTCTTCCGTCAGATCCTTGATTCATCCAAGGGCTTCCCTCTCTACAACAACCCGCTTTACCTCGATTTCCTGCGTGGAGAACGCGAGTATGAATGCGCTGCGTGGACGACGCCAACATACACCGTGCGCGGCTGGCGCAAGCCGTGCTATATTCTTGCCGATGAGCACACAGAAGACATAAATGAGCTGTTCGACCCCAAGCTGTGGGAGAATTATGGTCCGGGAAAGGACCGTCGCTGCGCCAACTGCATGATGCACTCGTCATTTGAAGGGGCAAGCATCCTGCACGCATTTTCCCACCCGCTCGATCTGCTCACCGTGGCTCGCGAGGAACGAAAGAAATGATCATTGTTACTGCACCCTCCCGCGTTGAGCGGATCTGGATTCCTCGCCTCCCTGGCGTGCGGTGTTTGCGTACGCCGATGGGGGTTGGTGCGGGTGATTGGCTCTCCCGATCTCTGCAGGGTCTCGATGCGCCAGACACCATCGTGAGCACCGGCTTCTGCGGCGGTCTCTCTACAAGTGTGCCTGCAGGGACGGTTGTCATCGGGAACACGATTGAATATGAGGGTGAGCAGATTACGGTCGATGCGGAACTTGTGGAACGCGCACGAAAAGCGCTCACGACAACAAATGTGCCGTTTCTTGTGGGGAAGATTGCAACCACACGTAGTGTCGTCAAGTTACCACAGGAGAAGAAGAACCTGGCACGGACCGGAGCGATAGCAGTCGATATGGAGAGCGGACCGCTTGCCCGCGTCGTGTTGGCGGCGGAGATCGGGTTTCTCCCACTGCGGGTCGTTCTCGACACGCAAGATCGTCCACTGTTTTTCAACGCCGATCGCTCGGACTTGCTAGTGGCACTTGCACATCCGATTTTCACACTTCAGCTGTTGCGCACGGTGATTATCGCCGGACGCGTGATCGGGCGAGCGATTGCGGCGATTGTCACTGAACTTGCCACAAGGAGAGAAGAATGCGTCGCGTAGTGAATATAGGTGGAATCAAGATCGGGGGAGATAATCCGGTTGTCGTACAATCGATGACGAACACCGACACCCGCGATGTCAATGCAACTGTATCTCAGATTGAACGGCTACAGCAGGCGGGATGCGAGATCGTGCGCGTCGCTGTGCCGGATGACGCTGCTGCGAGCGCCCTTCCGGCAATCAAGAGACGGATCGATATCCCATTGGTTGCCGATATCCACTTCGATCATCATCTGGCGCTGGCGTCGATCGATGCCGGAGTGGATAAGCTACGATTGAACCCGGGGAACATCACCGATCCAGAGAAGATTGAGCAGGTGGTACGGGCGGCAAGACAAGCAGGGATACCGATTCGCGTGGGAGCGAACTCTGGCTCGCTTGCCGCTTCATTCCTCGATGCGAACGGGCACGCCACCGTTGATGGGATGGTCGATAGCGCGCTTAAGGAGATCCGGCTGCTCGAGGGACTCGACTTCACCGACATTGTCGTGTCGCTCAAGGCGACCGATGTGATGATGACGCTCGCCGCCTACCGCAGGATCGTGCACGAGGTGGATTACCCCCTGCACATTGGGATCACCGAGGCGGGAACGCCGTGGGGCGGGACAATCAAGTCAGCGGTCGGAATCGGGATCCTCCTTGCAGAGGGCCTGGGTGATACGTTGCGCGTCTCCCTTACCGGCGATCCGGTGGAGGAGGTGCGGGTCGCCTACCAGATCCTTGGCGCACTTGATCTCCGTCGACGTGGGATATCCTACCGCGTATGCCCGACGTGCGGACGCACACGCATCGACCTATACACGATAGCAAGCGAGATTCAGGAAAAACTCTCCGACGTAACAGATCCGATAGTGATTGCGCTGATGGGATGCATCGTAAATGGGATCGGCGAGGCAAAGGACGCGGACATCAGCCTGTTTGGTGGAGAGAGGAACGGAACGATCAGCATCGCCGGGGAACCAGTGAAACGGGCTGTTCCCGAGGAGGAGTTGGTCGATGAATTCGTGAGCACGGTGCGAGAATACATAAAAAAGCGGAGAGCTTCAGATGGCTAACAAATCAACCTCCAGCACACGTACCTTGTCGAGGACGCCTGAAGGTCTCGATCGCGTACTCGATCGCGCAATCTCGCACCTGTTGGACCTGCAACATGAAGAGGGTTACTGGTGGGGAGAGCTGGAATCGAACGTGGCGATCACCGCTGAGCATCTTTTCTTAACCCACATCCTTGGGGTTGGCGATGAAGCGGAGTGGAAGAAGATGGCCAACTACCTGCTTAGCAAGGAACGCGACGATGGAACGTGGGCGGTCTGGTATGATGGTCCGGGCGACCTGTCGACGACGATCGAGGCCTACGTGGCGCTCAAGATGGCCGGAGTCTCTCCAGATAAGCCGGAGATGCAGCGTGCGCGATCGTTTATTCTCTCTCGTGGCGGCGTGGAGCGAGCACGCATCTTCACCAAGATCTGGCTCGCCATCCTTGGGGAATGGGATTGGCGAGGGACGCCGATGATGCCGCCCGAGATCATCTTTCTACCCAAGTGGTTCCCGATCAACGTGTACGACTTTGCTTGCTGGGCGCGAGGGACCGTCGTCCCAATGACGATCATTCGCGCACTGCGTCCGGTCTACCCCCTTCCACAGTGGGCACACATCGAAGAACTGTTCGTGCACGGGAAGGCATCAGCTGATTTGAGTCTTCCCAAGAAGAATAGCGCGTGGGCGAAGTTCTTCTTGTCCATCGACCGTGTCCTGCGTTTGTACGAACACTCTCCCATTAAGCCACTGCGTAAGACCGCAATACGCAGGGCGACGCGCTGGATAGTCGAGCGACAGGAAGAAGATGGATCGTGGGGAGGAATTCAGCCACCGTGGGTCTACTCGCTGATCGCGCTGAAGGCGATTGGGCATCCGTCCGATCACCCGGTGATCAAGAAGGGGTTCGCCGGGTTCTACGGAAAAAAGGGTTTTGTTATAGAGGATGAAAGTACGCTACGCTTGCAGTCGTGTCTCTCCCCTGTGTGGGACACGGCCTTAGCTGCTGTCGCCCTGGAGGATGCCGGGACTCCTGAAGATCATCCCGCCCTGGTCAAGGCCGGCGAGTGGCTCCTCGATGAGCAAATCTTCGTTGGAGGTGATTGGCAAGTACAGTGCAGTGGGCGGCCCGGGGGCTGGGCGTTCGAGTTCGCAAACGACATCTATCCAGACACCGACGACTCGTCAGTGGTGGTGATGGCCATTGCGCGTGCGAAGCTCGATGAGAAGAGGAAATCGCACGCTTTGGATAGAGGCCTGGAATGGCTCCTGGCAATGCAGAGCACAAATGGCGGCTGGGGGTCGTTCGATCGGAATAACACCAAGGCCTTCCTACGCCAAATCCCGTTTGCCGACTTCGGAGAAATGATCGATCCACCATCGGTCGACGTGACGGCACACATCGTTGAGCTCTTGGGCCAGCTTGGGTACCAAGTGGGGTCCACGCCGATTGATCGTGCCCTGCGTTATCTGAAGAGTGAACAGGATCCAGACGGGGCGTGGTACGGCCGCTGGGGAGTCAATCTGACGTATGGGATCGGGGCAGTTCTCCCGGCGCTTGCCGCAATCGGTGAGGACATGAGCACTCCCTACATCCGCCGTGCATTCGACTGGCTCATCAATCATCAGAATGAAGACGGGGGATGGGGAGAACGGATCGAGGGCTACAAGGAACAAAACTGGCGTGGAAGAGGGCCATCCACCGCATCACAGACGGCATGGGCGCTTCTCGGTCTCATCGCTACTGGTGAGATTGAACATCCGGCGACTGTAGCGGGAATTAACTACCTCATCCGAACTCATGTGAATGATGGGGGTTGGGATCAACTGTACTTTACCGGGACGGGTTTTCCTGTCGATTTCATGATCAACTACCATCTCTATCGGGACGTCTTTCCGGTGATGGCTCTCGGGCGGTACCGCAATGCCAGACGCGGAGATGGACAGACGCAATGACGCGGAGAAACGGAGAAATGACAGAGATGGATAATAAACGAGTACTGATGGGCCGTAAGGAGTCTTGATGCAGGTAATAAAGGCTGATGTCCTCGGATTCTGCTTCGGTGTACGCCGAGCGGTGACGATGATCGAGACGGAACTGGAGCAGAACGCCCCCCTGTGTACCTTAGGCGCAATTGTGCACAACACGCACGTTGTAGAGGGCCTGACAAAGAAGGGGGGACGACTGGTGCGGAGCTTAGATGAAGTCCCCGCTGACGAGGCGGTGGCGATCACCGCCCACGGCGCTGGCGAAGAGGTCTACGCCGAGATCCGCGAGCGTGGGTTACGGCTGATAGACACGACGTGTCCGATCGTCAGACGCGCGCAACAGACAGCGGCGAATCTGGTGAAGGATGGCTTCTTCGTCATCCTCTACGGCGAGGCGGAGCATCCTGAGGTGAAGGGTATCCTATCCTGGACGACAGGGAAGGGGATCGCCACGCAGACACCGGATGTGGAGATTCCCGATGGGACAACCCGTATTGCTGTCATCGCCCAAACGACGAAGAACCCGCAGCAGTTCGCTCAGTTTGCTGAGCAAGCCACGCGAGAATTCGCGAGCAGAGTATCCGAGATTAGAATAATCAACACGACGTGTCCGGAGACGGGACGACGTTATCAGGCAGGAAGCGATCTGGCAAAGAAGGTTGACGTGATCCTTGTCGTCGGGAGCAGGTCTTCGGCGAATACACGAAAACTAGCGGATACGTGCAATGCGACAGGTGTTTCCACACACCACATCGAGTCAGCTACTGAGATTAGGGAAGATTGGTTTGCCGGCTGCAGCCGGTGCGGCGTGACCGCGGGGGCCTCGACTCCCGATGAAGTGATCGAAGATGTCGTATGCCGACTAAACGAGGAAAAGGGGGAATAATGCAGGACGTAATAGACACAACTAATGTACAGGCAGAACAGCTGGCTGCTCCGCGGCTCTATCGGGAGATCCTAAAGCATACAGCGAGTGGAGCGCCGGAGTTCATGGATATAACGCAGGAGGTGAAGGACGTCCTCGCTCGTTCCGAGATTAGCGAGGGCTCGGTGTTGGTCTTCACTCGCCACACAACAGCGGCGATCGAGATCAACGAGCATGAGCCACTGCTGATGGAAGATCTCAAGCAGTTTCTCCTGCGTATCGCGCCGCGAGATGGAGACTACAAACACAACGACTTCTTCATCCGCACGGCTAACATGACCGAGGACGAGTGCCCGAACGGACACGCCCACTGCCAGCACCTTCTCCTCGGGACGAGCGAGACGATTCCCATCGTCGACAGTGAGCTTCTTCTCGGACGATGGCAGCGGATCTTCCTGATCGAACTCGACAGGCCGCGTGAGCGCCAGGTATTCGTCCAAGTACAGGGATGGTAGACCCACACATCGCAATGCTGATCGACCTGCCACAGTCTCCCCCTTCTGTGGAAGATTCAGAGGCGCTGTGCAAGAGACTGGCCCTATCCCACTATGAGAACTTTACCGTCGTGTCGCGTCTGGTACCCCGCCGGATGCGCCAACCACTCTACAACCTGTACGCGTTTTGTCGAACTGTCGATGACATTGGAGACGAGGCACCGGGCGACCGCGTTCTCCTCCTCGATCGTTTCGAGAGCGAACTCGCGGCCGCGTATGAGGGGACGCCACACCACCCCGTTATGGTCGCCCTTCAAGGGACAATTGAGTGCTTCGATATGCCGCGCGACCTGTTCCAGCGGTTGATCACCGCTAACAGGATCGATCAAGAGAAGAAGCATTATCAGACATTCGACGATCTAGTGCACTACTGCGAGCACTCCGCCATTCCCGTAGGAAGGCTCTTCCTTATCCTGTTTGGCTACCACGATGATGATCTATTCGCCCTGTCCGATTCAACGTGCATAGCTCTGCAATTGACGAACTTCTGGCAGGATGTAAAGCGTGACTACGAGCAGGGGCGCATCTACCTTCCCCTCGATGAGATGAAGGAGTACGAAGTGAGCGAGGCTGAACTGTCCGCAGCGCAGGCGTGCGATAAGTTCAAGGATCTGATGCGCTTCCAGGTTGAGCGCACGCGGGGCTACTTTCGCGATGGTCTTCCCTTGATCGACTGCGTGAATGGATCCCCGCGCGTCGACATTGCCCTGTTCTCCCGTGGAGGAATAGCGATTCTCGATAAGATTGAGCAGCTTCACTACGACACGCTAAGGGCGCGTCCAACGCTTGCTAAGTCAGAGAAGATTCGGCTTTTCCTCTCGACACTTATTGGCCGTAGGTGGAGAAAATGGATCTAGAGCGTTCGTATTGGCTGTGTCAACAGATAACGCGCCACGAGGCAAAGAACTTCTACTACGCGTTTATCACCCTGCCGCGCGAGAAGCGCCGGGCGATCTACGCCGTGTACGCTTTCTGCCGCGAGGCCGATGATATCGCAGATGCCGATTCTTCCATCGAGGAGAAGAAGATACATCTAGACAAGCTTCGCGCCAGGCTCGATGGGGCATGTTCAGGAGATCCGCAGGGAGGAACCGACATTGCCCTGAGCGATGCGATCACCCGTTTCGCCATAGATTCGCAAGACCTCGCTCATGTGATTGATGGGGTGGAGATGGATCTAGTCATCTCTCGTTACGAGACGTTTCCCAATTTACATCTCTACTGTTCCCGCGTTGCCTCAGCGGTTGGGCTCTCCGTTCTCCCCATCCTCGCTGGGGGAGGAGAGAGATTGCCTGCGGAGGCGCGCGAGGCTGGGGAGTTGCTTGGCCTAGGGATGCAGCTGGCAAATATCGTGCGTGATGTAGCAGAGGACATCGCTATCGATCGTGTGTACCTCCCACAAGAAGACCTGCGGCGCTTTGGAGTGACAGACGAGATGCTGCGTGTCGGGAGGATGAACGACAAGATGCGGGATCTGCTGTCTTTTGAGAGCGAGCGAGCAAAGAGCTACATGCGTGAGGGGAAGCACGTCTCCGAGTTTCTCCCCCGTAATGCCCGCCGCTGTATCGCGCTTCTCGCGACGATCTACACGCGCATCTTGGAGATGGCTGCGACGCGCGGATACGACGTCTTTCAAGAAAGGCTGTCCCTCTCCTCGCGCCAAAAGGTCGGCCTAATCTTGCGCACGTGGTTTGAATGATGAACCCAGTAATCATAATCGGCGGCGGCCCGGCCGGGATCGCGAGCGCTTCTATCCTCGCCCAAGGCGGCGTAAAGACACTGCTGATCGAGCGTAGTAAGCGCCTCGGCGGTCGCGCGGCTTCGTTCTTCTATTCCAGGATGCAAGAAGATGTCGACTACGGCGAGCACGTACTCATGCGCTGCTGCACAGAGTCGATCGCCCTGTTGAAACTACTTAAGCAGGAGAATTCTGTCTCGTTCCAGCCACGTCTGCGTGTTCCGATGGTCGATGAAAGGAGGAGGGAAACAATCGAGTCGTCGCCTCTTCCTGGGATCTTGCACTTGCTGCCAAGCCTTCTTTCCTATCGTTTTCTCCCTTTTCGTACCCGGATGCGCGCTATGCGGGCAGGCTTGTCCCTTCTGCTGTGGGACCCAGAGGACGTGTCGTTTGCGGAGTGGCTTACGGATCACGGCCAAGGAAAGGCTATCGCTAGCCTGTGGGATCCGGTCTGTATTGCTACGCTCAATGCACACACGAGTGATGTAAGCGCACGCATGGCTCAAGTCGTCTTTAAGCGCGGGTTCTTCCGCCCGCACGGGGCGGATGTCGGCATGTTCTCGCGCCCTCTTTCAAAGATTTTTGAGTCAGCTATTCCGTTTCTCGGAGCACGTCAAGGCAGGGTACTCCTGGGCGCAGCCGCGCGCAGGATCATCGTCGATGATGGAAGCGTGCGTGCAGTAGAGATGGCAGATGGGAAACTCATTAAGGCTGATGTTGTGATCAGTGCCGTCTCGCTACCGGATCTGCTGCAATTGCTTCCACATGCGAGGAGGGATCCGTTCTTCGAGCCTCTTTCCGAGATTAGCTTTTCGCCAATCGTGAACATCCACCTGTGGTTCGATCGACCGGTCATGGATGAGCCGTTCATTATCGGGGTCGACTCCCCGTTGCAGGCGGTGTTCGACGTCTCTGCAGCCCATGGAGATACCGAGAAACACCACATCGTCATCTCCCAGAGCTCTGCGACGCCATGGGTCGACATGCCAATCGGCTCGATCGTGGAGGAGTTCCTCTCCGCCTTAAGGAAGCTCCTTCCACGTGCGCGCGAGGCGAAACTCATCGACTCACTCGTGATTAAGAGCAGACAGGCAACATTCATCCCATCACCCGGTGCGGACGCGCTACGACCAGCATCCACTACGCCAATCAAGGGGATGTTCCTGGCAGGCGACTACACAGCAACCGGTTGGCCCGCCACCATCGAAGGGGCAGTACGCTCGGGGATAAACGCGGCCGATGCTATGTTGGCGGATCATTGAATGCCTCGACTTCCAACAAGCTAAGACGGTTCTGAACGATCCTTACTCGCTACGGCTTGTGATCTCGATCAGGTGATAACCAAACTGCGTCTGCACAGGGCCGTGCACCTCTCCCAGTGATTCGCTGAATACCACGCGGTCAAACTCCGCAACCATCTGCCCGGGAGAGAACTCGCCAAGGTCTCCACCCGATTGCCCTGATGGGCACTTGGAGTACTCACCGGCAATAGCTGCGAAGTCTTCCCCATTCTCAATTCTTCTCTTCAGTTCCTCGCACTCTGTTTCCGAATCAACGAGGATGTGTCGTGCTGTTGCCTTCATTGCTACCTCCGTCTTGTTCAAGATATGTTGTTATCCACCGATACCAGGAAGCTAGTCACACATTGTGGATGCTTAGTCAGATGCTTGACTACTTGGTTACAATTGGCAAGTCGCGTATCGTAATGAGTCCTGGAGCTGCTTCTTGTACTCGTCTAACGGCGTTTCCCGCTATTGCAACTGTAGCAATAGCGCCGTTCGTGCCGTGCAGGGTGACATCCAAGTCCGGTACTCCTTTTACCTCTATTGCGTCTTTGTTATTTGGTTTGCCGAGTGCCGCGATGAAGGTCATGGACATGAACTCACCATCCTTCGTGTACCCGCGCGCTTGACTGGGCCGATGTCTACACCCCCGACCAACTGAAGGCTAGGTTTCTGTGAAACATAGCGTGCGATTGCACTTCCTATCGGACCAAGACCGTATTGAAGCACCCGAGTTCTCTCTGCCATTTGCTAGTCCTCCCAGAACCTTCTTGGTGGTAGCGGTAAGTATATAGGTCAACAGGCCGAACACAACGAGACTAGCGCCATGCTGGCCGTCGGCCATTACGGGTTTGTGGAAGAATCCCGTGCCTTTCAGATCCTGCTAACTACAGATATTGCTGGTCGTTTCGAATTGGTACCGACTTCAAGTTTCGGTCCTCACGCGACGGATGTAAAAGAGAATTCACCACGAAGAGCACGAAGGACACGAAGAATGGTATTCAAGAAGCTGTCAAATCGGGTAAAGAGAGTGAAGACGGAACTCCGGATGAACTTCAATGTCACCTTGAGGGGTGTAGCAAACCGGACCGGTTACTACATGCCCCAAGTGCTCTTCGCGTCCTTCGTGCTGAAAGAATCCTGTGCCTCGCAAGTGTGTTGGTGCTTCGCCCTTCGGTCACCTAAACGATGAAGAGCCACTCTAGAGCACTGTCAGATAGCGATCGAGCTCGTAGCGATGAACCTGAGAGCGGTATGCGTCCCACTCGATCTTCTTGTTTTGGATGAATTTCTCGAAGATGTGATCGCCCAGTGCTTGCCTGACAAGATCACTCGACTCCATCACCTCGATTGCTTCGTTGAGGCTCCCAGGGAGGGATTCGATCCCCAGTTTCTCGCGTTCTTCAGCACTCATCGAATAGACATCAGCGTCTATCGGGTCGGGGATAGGATACTTGTTGTCGATTCCCGAAAGGCCAGCGTTGATCAACACGGCAAAGGCCAGGTACGGGTTGCACGCGGGATCAGGGGCGCGAAACTCGATGCGCGTTGCCATCTCCTTCCCTGGCTTATACATTGGGACGCGGACCATATTGCTCCGATTGCGATGCGCCCACGTGATATACACCGGCGCTTCATACCCCGGGACAAGGCGCTTGTAGGAGTTGACCCACTGTGCACACACACCGGTAACCTCCTTGGCATGGCGCATTAGCCCGGCAATATAGCCCTTGGCAATAGACGACAAGAAGAGCGGATCGTTCTTGTCAAAGAAGGCATTGCTCCCGTCCTCTCTTATCATAGACTGATGCAGGTGCATCCCGGAGCCGTTCTGGTCGGAGAGTGGCTTAGGCATGAACGTAGCGTGAATTCCGTGCTTTCGCGCAACCTCCTTGACGACAAAACGACAGGTCATGATGCTGTCGGCAATTGTCAGTGCATCGCCGAAGTGCAGGTCGATCTCCTGTTGGCCGTGCGCCACCTCGTGGTGTGCCGCTTCCACTCTGATGCCTATCTCTTGCAGAGCAAGGACGGTCTCTCGCCTGATTGTTGATCCGCCATCCGGCGGGACAAGATCGAAGTATCCTCCCTGATCTACGGGCTCCGTGCTGGATGTCGATTGGAAGTAGAAATACTCCACTTCTGGGCCAACGAAGAGAGAGAATCCACTCTTGCTAGCCAGCGCAAGGGCGCGCTTGAGGGCCCAACGGGGATCACCGGCGTAAGGACTCCCGTCCGGTTTGAGGACATCGCAGATGAATCGGGCGACGTTATCCCAGGGGAGGATGGCAAAGGTGTTCAGATCAGGCTGGATGATCATGTCGCTCTCGTCGATACGGGCAAAACCATGGATCGATGATCCATCGAAGCCGAGCCCTTCCTGAAGCGCAGCCGGAAGCTCGCTCGTCGGTATCTCGATGCTCTTCAGGTTACCCAGTAGGTCAGTAAACCAGAGCTGGACGAATCGGATACCTCGTTTCTTTATCTCTTCGAGCACGCGCTCAGCATCACCCATGTCAACCTCCTTTTAGCAATATGATTCTGTCCCCTCGCACTCCAGGCAAGGTACAGAGCACAGAGACCTCATTTCCCTGCTTTCTGCTGTTTTCTGTGCCTTTGCGTCTTTGCGAGATGCAATCTTTTTTTCTCGCCCGTTCGCTCCGCTCACTCAAGCCGCAAAGATTGCCAAGGGACACAGCTTGGCATCACTCTTATTCTTGATTTGTCCTGTACTCCGCTACCCAAGCCATGTCTTTCACTGTGCTTGGCAGAACATGACGACAAACATTTCTTTGGGGTTAAGCGAGAGACTCATCTCTTGTGTCTTTGTCTGGGCTACCTTGCCTTAACCGTGAGGAACCATGATTCTGGGAGTATACGCCAATTAGGAAACGAGCGTTAGCCCACTTCTAAACGTAGCGCAGGTGAACTACTTCTTCGGCGGGCTAAAGCGAATGACGACGATATCGCCGTCCTGTACCTCGTAGTCCTTTCCTTCGATTCCCTGCTTGCCGGCTTTGGACACCGCCGCTTCGCTTCCAAGCTCGATTAAGTCCTCGTAGCGGATCACTTCCATGCGGATGAAGCCATGCTCCATGTCGGAGTGGATCTTCCCCGCAGCTACAGGGGCCTTGTCCCCTCTGCGGCAGGTCCACACGTGCACCTCTTTCTCGCCTGCGGTGAAGAAGTTGACCAGGCCGAGTATGCGATAGGCAGCGCGGATCACCCGCTCCATCGATGACTCCTTCAATCCCAATTCGTTTAAGAATTCCTGCTGGTCCTCCGGATCGAGCTGACTGATCTCCGCCTCGTCCTGACCGCATACGCTGATCACCTCAGCGTTCTCCGAAGCGGCAATCTGAGTCAGTGTTCTCACATGTTCGTTCTTCTCATCGGAGACCGACTTGATGTTAGCTACATACAAGACTGGCTTTAGGGAGACAAGATTGCAGTCGTACACGCTTGCCAGCTCGTGTTCGTTCAAGCCTTGCTTGCGCGCAGGTACGCCCTCGTTCAACGCAGAGAGGACCTTTTGGCAGTCGACGATCTCGCGTGCCGCCTCTTTGTCCCCTGTGCGGGCGATCTTCGTGAGGCGGTTGATCTTATTCTGCAGCGTCTGACTATCGGCGACCATCAGCTCGAGGTCAATCGTTTCTACATCGCGTGCCGGGTCAATCGTCTCGTACTCAAACGGCACACTGGGATCCTCGAAGCAGCGCACCACGTGTACGACTGCATCGACATCCTTTATGTGAGCGAGGAGTTTATTCCCACGGCCGTCGCCAGCGGTGGATCCTTCCTTCAGTCCGGGGATGTCCACTGCTTCCAGGGTTGCAGGGACGATCTTGGGAGCGTTGTACATGTCGACGAGGGGCTGAATACGCGGGTCGGGAACGGTAATCACAGCCCGATTCATCTCTGAACCGTCGTAGCTTCCCGCCGCAGCAGCGGTTATTGCGTTGTAAATCGTCGTCTTTCCACAGCTCGGCAGGCCGACAAGGCCGCATGTGAGAGCCATCATTACCTCCTTTCGTACATGCACACAGCGATTATTGTGTCACTATTCTAGTTCATACACAGACGAAACAGCAACAGGCGATCAAGCTCGCTGGTGGTAAAGCCGTTCATCGACGGCCTGTGCCATCCTCTTCGGATCGACGCAATCGTCCAAGAAACGCGAGATCCGCGTTGCCTGTGCACGCGAATCAGTAAGTACGTCACTGTATCGCACGTATAGCACATCGATGTATTCCTGCTCGGAAAGCCACATGTCTACTTTCTGCAAGTGCTTTCGTGAGGCTTCGGCGATCTTCTCATCGCTCACGGCATCCGGGTCTTCCCCGCGACGGATGAGCATCTTCCGTTGCGAGGCCAGGATCTCCTCCATCTTCCGCCGCATGAAGATCACTTTGTACTGATACTCATCAGGCAAATGGCGCAGGAGCACGGAAATCATCTTCACAACCTTCCCATGTGCTAGTGGGAGCCACTCCTTGTCGTGCTCGATCCCTTTCACACGCTCAAATTCGTAGTAGCCTTTTGGATTGTCGTCATCGGCCTGGCGGATGTTGTCGGTGAGAACGGCCATTCCACCCGCCTGGAGCATCATCATCATCATTGATGTCCCCGAGCGAGGTAGTCCGGAGACGATGGTAATCATCTTGTCATTCATTGCTCGTTGATTTTATCCCAGATTAGGTCGCAAGGGGTAGCGATTGGCGGATTTGGCTGCAAAACCGAATGCCAAGAATAATGACATCGTTCCAATAACATGATCATTTTGCTACGGTCGCACAACCTCAAAACCTATCGCTATTTCTTGCCCTGTGTCGGAGGGCATGTTATGCTGTCGTTGTCTACGAGGAGAGGCTAATGCAAAACGTAAGCTCGGTGTTTTGCCTCACTAAATGTAAGTTTCCAGTGTGTCATGTTGATCGGGGTGGCAATGGTGGTTCTTTCAAATCAGTTACGAACTTAACACCTGCAGATGGGACAATGAATAGAGGATACTTGAATGGCGAGACTGACTGAGCAGGAGCAACAGGAGATCATCCGCTACCTTGAGGCGAACAAACCGCTGCCGGACAAGTACCGGTTCCTCTTGTTTGAGGACAAACGCGAGGTGGAACTGGTCTGGAATGGCAAGACCAACGAGGTCTGTAATATCGTTCTGCCTTTCCAGGTTATCGAGCAGGTCGACGAGCCGCGAGCAGAGAAGCCGGAGGATACTTCACCGCTGCGTTCGCTATTTGACGACCGCGGGCGGCAGCTCAAGGGTTGGACAAATAAACTCATTTGGGGCGATAACAAACTGATTCTCTCGTCACTGAAAAACGGACCTCTGCGGGAGGAGATCGAGGCCCAGGGTGGACTGAAACTGATCTACATCGATCCACCTTTCGATGTGGGCGCGGATTTCTCGATGGACATCGAGATCGGCGACGACACATTCACCAAGAAGCCCAACATCCTCGAAGAAATCGCCTACCGTGACACATGGGGGAAAGGCGAGGATTCCTTCATCGCCATGATTTACGAACGGCTCTGTCTCATGCGTGACCTGCTGGCCAAGGATGGGAGTATATATGTGCATTGCGATTGGCGAGTTAGTGGCTACATGCGGCTGATTCTTGATGAGGTGTTTGGGCCATCTGCATTCAACGCAGAGGTTATATGGAAGAAGACAACAAAGACTACCTCCTTCAATAATTATGGCTCTGAGCACGACACATTGTTCTACTATGTGAAGACGCCAGATCGTTACCTCTTCAATCAGCAATTTAGGCCGCTCAAGGAATCGGAGTTGCTGACGAAGTATGTGTTCTTGGAAACTCCGAATGGCGAGATTGTCAGACTCTCAAAACAGCAAAGGAAGGGCGATCAGCCCATTCCGCAAGGCAGAAGATTCCGTGGCGTTCCGCTACTAAACATGAATCCGAATAGACCAAACTTGAAATTCGAATTCTTGGGACATACGCGGGTCTGGGCAACCAGAAGAGAGAATCTTGTGCGGATGCAGACTGAGAATATGATCTTCCAGATAGAAAACGGTTTGCCGCAGAAGAAGGGGTATTTGGATGAGAACCAGGGAGCGAAGGCCAATGATATGTGGGATGACATCAGCCCGGTGAATTCGCAGGCAAAGGAGAAGGTTGCTTACCCCACCCAAAAGCCTGAAGCCTTGCTAGAACGCGTCATCAAAGTCTCCTCGAACGAAGGCGATTTTGTAGCCGATTTCTTCTGCGGTTCCGGCACCACAGCCGCCGTTGCAGAAAAACTTGGCCGCAAGTGGATTGCTAGCGATCTGGGCAAGTTCGCTATCCACACCACCCGCAAGCGGATGATCGGCGTGCAGCGCCAGCTCAAGGCCGAAGGCAAGAACTATCGCGCTTTCGAGATTATCAATATGGGCAGCTACGAGCGACAGCACTATATCGGGGTTAACCCGAACTTGCGTGAGGAGGAACAGCGCAAACAGTTGGAGGAGAAGGAATCCGCATTTGTTGATTTGATCCTGCGGGCCTACCGGGCCGAAAAGGTAGGGAACTTTACCTGTTTCAACGGCAAGAGAGCGAGTCGGCTTGTGTCGGTGGGGCCAGTGAACCTGCCAGTCACACGGTTGTTCGTGGAGGAGATCATCTTGGAGTGCCGCAAGAAGCACATCACCAAGGTGGATATTCTGGGCTTTGAATTCGAGATGGGACTCTTCCCAAACGTGCTGGATGAAGCTCGTGCCAAGGGAATCGACATTGCGCCAAAGTACATCCCTGCCGAGGTGTTTGATAAGCGAGCCGTTGAGAAGAACCAAGTAATGTTTCATGACGTGGCGGCCGTCGAGATCAAACCGCATGTGAAGAAGAACAGCGTGGCGGTGGAATTGACGGACTTTTCGGTTTTCTATTCGCAGGATTCCATCGCCAACGCCGAAACCTCCCTCAAGAATAAGCGCAGTAAGATTGTGGTCGAGAAAGGACAGATCGTGAAGGTGAGCAAGGACAAGAACGGCATTGTAAGCCGTGAGGTGCTCACGAAAAACTGGACCGATTGGATCGACTACTGGGCAGTGGATTTCGACTTCGAGAGCAAGCGGGAGATTATCCGGGAGCCGGAGCCCGAGACTGGCGAATGGGTGGAGAAGTGGACCGGAGATTACATCTTCGAGAACGAATGGCAATCTTTTCGGACTAAGAAAGATCGTTCCCTGGAACTAAAGAGCGTCTTTCACGAATGTGCGCCGGGACGTCGTAAGATTGCGGTCAAGGTAGTAGATATCTTTGGTACCGACACGATGACCATCGTCGAGGTGACGGTGTGAGATTTACTTTGCCAGCAATCAACCACAACCAGGCGGGTTTCCAAGCGTTAATCCATCTATGGGCGCAAGGCAAAGATTGTTTTTTAGATGATATTGATATTGACATGGGCAGCACAACCTGGCTCGATGCCGACATGTGTGCAGCATTTGGGGCAATCCTTTACTACTTGAGTGAACGTTTGAACACGGTCAAATTAACAAACATCAGACATGAGGTTGAAAGCATTCTGTCGAAGAATGGCTTTCTAAGTAATTATGGACGCGAGAAGATTCCTGATCGTTGGGGGACGACAATTCCATATCAGCGGTTTGATGTCAAAGACGATCGGTACTTTGCGGGTTATATAGAGAATAGGTTGATGCAACGCTCAGAAATCCCTCCCATGTCGGCAGGGTTGCAGAAAAAGTTTCGAGAGAGCATCTTTGAAATGTTCAGCAATGCCGTGCTACACTCGCAGACAAAGATGGGGATTTTCAGTTGTGGGCAGTTCTTCCCTAAACGGAATAGGCTTGACTTCTCTGTCGTGGACCTAGGGATTGGCATTCGCCGGAATGTCAAAGAGAATGTTGGACTCGACCTGGCACCGGAAGAGGCTATTAAATGGGCTACCGAAGGGAGTCATACAACGAAACGCGGCCAGATTCCTGGCGGACTGGGATTGAAGCTCCTCAGCGAGTTCATTGACTTGAATGGTGGCCGCATTCAAATTGTATCGGATGCTGGATATTGGATGCTGGAAAAGAGTAGAATCATTATTGCTCGATTGAGGTGGTCTTTCCCAGGTACAGCTGTGAGCGTGGAAATCAATACGGCTGATACGCAGTCTTATCTGCTCAGTAGCGAGCTGTCAGAAACCGACATATTCTGAGGTACGTATTATGAAGAACAAGTTGTCGCTTTCAGTGTTCGAAATTGTAGGCAACCTGCTTTGCGTTGCCTCCAGCGATGGAGAGAAAGTCTTCGACCGTCTCGATGCTGCCTTGAAAGAAGGGCAGAGCGTTACACTTTCATTTCGCAATGTCACAACTCTGACGTCGGCATTCCTTAATGCTGCAATTGGCCAGTTGTATGGTAAATTTAGTGAAGAGAAAATACGTTCATTGCTCAATGTACAGGATATGGAACAGGATGATATGGCGTTACTAAAACGCGTGGTTGAAACGGCCAAGCAGTACTTTAAAGATCCACAGAAATTTGACCAGGCAGTGCGGGAAACGCTGCAAAGTGACAACAAGGACGATGGTGCATAAAGCTGAAGAAATCTCTTCTTATGGGGCTCTTCCGGGTTTAGTGTGGGTCATTGGTGTTCATGATCGCTTGAGGGATGCTGGGTAAAGGTCCAGCCCTCCCAGGTGAAAGAGGATCGCCTGACGAAAACGTTCTCGATTGCGAAACCCACA
>Ga0307990_1001478_pt1 | contig 19754 bp, 13 predicted proteins | sample EllFjometagen129_FD_203168 | JGI IMG/M metagenome (GOLD analysis project Ga0307990, IMG submission 203168) | Marine microbial communities from Ellis Fjord, Antarctic Ocean - #129 | ecosystem: Environmental > Aquatic > Marine > Unclassified | place: Southern Ocean | collected 2014-10-08
TCCACGCCGAATTTTGATTGAATGATATCGACCACTTTCAGGCGATCCTTCCCGGACATTGAACCAAGAGGCAAAGCCATGCTTTCTTTTATCCCATCATGCTCGAAATGAATGGTAACCTTTTTATGTGATATGACCTCGGCGTGCGTCACCTGCTTGTAAAGCACCGAGCGCCGAGGTCTGATCGGGGCTTTTTTCATGGTGATGGAATCATTCGTGAACGCAACGATGGCGTAGGAGCGACGCATGACGCCGATGAAGATCATGAAGACGCCGAGCATTATAAAAAACCAACCCATGGGGTTTTTCATCGCGGACTGAAGCAATCCGGCGACGATCATCAGGATTCCGGCGATGCTTTGAATAATCAGAAAAATCTTGTTTTCGTAAAACTCGCAGGACGTTTCCATGTGTTCGCTTCTCGTTCCTTTTAAGTTGTTTTCGTCAATTAAATCAGCATCCGCATCCGCTGCCGGTCGAATCTTCGCTGCCGCCGCCGTCAGCGATTTGTTCAGGTTCGTCCGCGTCATCATCAACGAAATCGATGCATTCGTCATTGTCTTCTATGCATTCCTGTTTCTCGTCGCAGGGATCTTCGCCGTTGCAGAAAATTCCATCATCGCAGCGCGGTTATCCACATCCAAAACACGGCGCCCGGACCGCCGGCGACTATGGCTGTGGCCACGCCGGCGATGTTTCCCGTTCCGATGGTGGCCGAAAGCGCGGCGGATAAGGCCTGGAAATGCGTGATCTCGCCCGGATCCATATACTTGTTGTATTTGCCGCTGATCAGCGCAAAACCGTGGGCCAGGCCACGAAATTGAATGAGGCGAAGGCGTATAGTAATGAACACGCCGCGCCACCAGCATCGGGATCAGAAAATACGGCTCCACATGAAGCCGCTGATGGCGTTTAAATACGTGATGATTAGGTTCATAAGCCGCCCCGATTCCAGCTAAGTTCAACAATATGCTAAACAGTTTAGCAAATCTGTCGCTCTCTTTGTGGGCCGTCCTCGTTCCATTTCCCCAGGCGGGGGCGCCTGGGCTACATTCGCGGCGAGACGCCGCTCATACACTTCGCGACAGGAATGTCGCTCCTACAAGCGCGACAAGAATACCGCTCCTACTGACCACTATCAAAACGCGTTGCCGATGGTGATGTAAAATTCGCCCAGCGATTCGTGGGGTTCCTTATTCAGTTTGAAACCGTAGTCAAGCGAAATGGGACCGACGGGCGTTAAATATCGGGCGCCCATGCCGGCCGTTGTGCGCAACTTGTCAATATACCAGTCTGTAAATTCCGCCGTCACGTCGCCGGCGTCGAAGAAAAAGAGCAGTCCGAAAGCACTGTCTCCCACGGGTGTGCGGATCTCGGTGTTTGAAAATCCGAAAAAGTAACCACCGACGGGCGTGCGCCCGTCATCCGCGTAAACGCTGATCTGATCCTGGCCGAAGCCGCGGATCGTCGTCGAGCCACCCAGATAAAAACGACGGTTTATGGGAACCGTATCCGTCTCACGCAGTTCCTGGAGGTGCCCCGCCTTGAAATTCAAAGCGAGTACAGGACCGTCTTTTGCGCCCCACCACCTGTGCACCGGCTCGAACCAGGATATTTGACCGATGGCCTTCAGGTAGTTGACCTCTGACAAAAGCGGCGGAGAACCCCATTCGAGCATGCCCATATAAACTTTGCCCGATTTTGGATTGTAGTAATTATCGCGGGAATCGCGCGTGAGTTGCGGGGAGATCGTAGCGATGGTGACTTCGCCCAGTTCCTGGTCCATGGACTCGTCGATGTTGAAAATGAAATCGCGGCTGTACGAATAGGCGAGAACGCCGGACCAATACTTGGCCGCCCATTTAACAAATTCGTTGCGCCGCGTGGATTTGATCCGATAGAAGAATTTCGGAAAATCCACATTGAGCGCCGTCGTCGCCGAAAGTTGGCGCAGGTCGTAGCCAATGCTGTGGCGCAGATCGTCTTTGATGGTGAATTCACCGTCCATGGGAATGCGCGCGATCCACGGCCAGATGAAGTTGAGTGCGATCGTCCGCTGATCGAAGAGAATCTGCTCGTCATAAAAATAAACGTCCGTGCGAAACGATGCTTTTCTGCCGTGCCCCGCCAAATTTTTATGCCCGATTTCAAAAGCGCCCTGATAACCCGAATAGGTGTTGTACCCGACGCCGCCTTCGATGTAGCCCGAGTTTCGTTCCTCGACCGTTACCAGCAGGTCAATCTGTTCCTGATCGATCCCGGGATTGATCGGTTTGATCTCCACGGAGGAAAAGAACCCCAGTTTCATGACTTGCTGCTGCGAGGCGAACACGTCGTCATAATTGAATGGGTCGCCGGGAGTGATGAAAAGCTCACGCTCGATGACATGCTTTCTTGTCAGCTTGTTGCCATGGATACTGACCTCGCCGAAGAAGTACTGTCGGCCTTCTTCGAAGGTATAAATCACATCGGCCTGCGTGCCGTCTTCGCTCACGACGACCTTGTGTTTGATACTGGCTTTGATGTAACCGCGGATAAGGTACTTGGCGATCATTCGCGTTTTCGTTTCAACCACGGTGAAAGGATTGTAGAGTTCGCCGACCACCAGGCCGCCCTGCTTGAGTTGATTTTTGAACTTCTTGTCCGCCAACACTTCGTTGCCGAAAAGTTGAACGCTGCGTATCCGTGTTTGCGGACCCTCGAAGATCACCGCATTGATAAATATTTCGCCTTCGCCTTCATCGATCTCGGCGTTCTTCTGCAAGATTTTCGCCTTCAAAAACCCATTGTGATTATAAAAGGCGATGACGTTTTCCAGGTTCTTGTCGAAGTCTTTTTTGATAAAGAACTTCCCGGCTTCCATTTTGTTTGTCAGTTCTTTGTCTGAAAAAGACGGATTATTCTTAAAATCAATCTCCTCGATGGAGTACTTGCGGCCTTTGCTGAGCGTAAATTCCAGACGTTTAACGGGATTATTGTCCTCATCCGTCGTCTCGATCAGCTGGCCCTGGCAAGTTACGTCCAGATAGCCCTTGGCCTTGAAATAGTCTTCGATGCTTTTGGCGTATGGTTCGATAATGTATTTGGTGAAGCGACGGTTGTTCTCGACATCCAGATGTTTGCTGAGCTTCCATTTCTTTTGCGCGCAGGTGAAACACTCATCGCTGTAACCCATGATGATCTTTGGACCCACATTGAGTTCGAGAGTAAATTCCATGGAGGCGTAGGAATGATCGATTTTGACCGTATCCGCGTCGCGCAGGTCCACATCGCCGAAGCGGGCCTCGTAGTACTTTTCACCTTTTAGTTTATCCCTAAGTCGGCGCAAGCCCTTTTCGACTGTTTCCTTTTTGTAGACCATATTCTCACGCCAGCGCAGATTTCGTAAAATCTGGCGCCGCGAATAGGGCGTTGTATCGCCGACGAGATTGATCTTTGAAACCTTGTAGGCGGGCCCTTCACTCACTTCGATAAACAAGTCAGCCGCCGCGTCCACCTTCATCTTCGTTTTTTCAACGTCGATCTTAGCTTCGGCCTTTAAGTAGCCGATGTCGCAATAGCGATCCCGAATTTTCTTTTCATAGACGGCAAGGTCCTCGCTTCGGAAATCATCACCGGCGGACAAGTGAAGCGTGTCGTCAACGATCTCGTCGTAGTTGAGCGCGTGGTTCCCTTTCATGCCGACGTCGCGAACCAGATACTGAGGGTAGATCTTGATTTGGACATTCACCTGATCACTGCCGACAGCCTGGGCCTTGACGATGACATTCTCGACATATCCGAGTAAGTGAATGCGGCTGATGGTAGTTCGTACGCGCCACCGGGAAAAGGTCTTTCCCTCCTTGATCTTACTGGCCCGCATGATCTCCTTGTCCGAGAGCCAGGGTGGAATTTTATATTCGCATTTGGCGACATTTTTGCCCCACAAATCATCCTTGATCTCTTTGCTCCACGCCCCGCCGACGCCGACGCAAAAGAGCGCAATAATCATGACCGCCGGAACTATGAGATTAAGTCGCCTCATCAAAACCCGCTATTGAAAGTCTATTTTCAATCTGAGACCCGTGCCGAAAGCGCCGATAGTCTCGGCGTCATCGTAACCGGCCATGTTGCTCCACGATCCCGTCGCCGCCACGTATCGGTAGAAGTCATATTCGACTTCCGATCCGAGGCTTTGGTCCACGAGACCCCGATAGATGGACATGTACATGTCTTTTTCCACTTCACTTTTTATTTTAATCCGGCTCGTGCCGGTGGAGGAGTCGATGCCCATTTCCAGGTTGCCGCCCACGGCGCTGGAAAGCTTGCCGAGCGATCCGCCGACCAATTGCTGGGCCGCCATCCCCGCCGCCTCTTCGCTGCTGATTCCTGATCCCTGCGACTGGAATTCCTCGTAGCTGGAGCCCGTGGCCAGCAGGAAAAAGATGTCCCTTTGAGGCTTGGGCGGATCGGAGGTCAGCGTCATATTATACTTGAGGGGATTGCCGGCCAAACTCACAAATACGGTCGTGCCTTTGATCTGTGTGTCGGCGTTGATGTCGAAACTCGGGAAGATACGTTGCTCGTCATAGAACTGGATCGTGACGCGCGACAGTTTGTATGTGTTTTGCAAAACCGTCGCCCAGCCCTTGATAACTTCCACCGATCCTTTTAGGCCCGGCGTAACGTTGTTGCCCACCAGCAAAAGGTCCATGCGCGTTTCGATTTCGGCGAGATTGGAACTGACGCCCACGTCGTCGGCGGCGCGAATGGCAATGTTGAAAAAAACGCTTTCCTCTTTCTCCTCGTATGTACTCTGCCCCGTCGCGCTCTTCTGGTCGCCGAGTTTCGTGAATTGACTAAAGAGCGTCAAGAAGTCCACGTTCTGCGAGAAAACCGCCTTGTCCATGACGACTTCGCCCGAAATGTCCATCTTGCCGCGGTTTTTGCCCTTCTCAATCGTGCTGATGTAGATATCCACTTTGTCGATGGCGACTTCCAGGTGCGGATCCATACCTGTTCTGACGCCCGCGACGTTCATGCGAAGTTTCATTCTCATGATGTCGTCTTCATCTTTCGGCATGGTGATTTTTCCGCCGCCGGACAGTTTTCCGCCACCGATTTTCGCGTCCATCCGATCCAGGGACACGGCACCGTCTTCGTAATTCGCCACGACGTTCAAATTCGTCAAAGGAGTGGGAACGCCGCGCACGCTGAAATTGCCGTCCACAATTTTTAACGCGGCCCGCGCCAGATTGGGATCGAAAGAATCCGGGATCGAGGCATCGACGCTCAAGGTTCCTTTGGCATCGGTCAGGATGTCGGCAAATTCCTGCGCGACACCCATATCGGCCCGCAAAACCAGGACGAACATCTCCTTTTGTTTTTCCAGACGAATGTCGATCAGCTTGCCGCCGAGCATGAAGCTCTCAACGTCAACCTTCTGGTTTCGATAGCTCAAACGGACCGGCTGTGCCTGGCCGTTTTTGTCTTCGTTTCGAATGACAAGTTCGTTTTTCCGGAAATATATTTCGCCAAATTCCACGTCCGCAGAAATCTCATCGGGTTTTGCCAGCGATCCGCCGAGGGTGATTTTGCCGTCAAGCACCCCTTCCACGATGTCCTTTTTCTCATCGCTGTCCGCGGCATCCTCCCCGTCTTTCTTTTTCGTCTCCAACTCTTTCTTTTTCAGCGAGCCCAAAAACCCTGAATAATCGAAGCGGTTGAAAACAACTTTGCCATCGAGTCGCTGCTCGTTCTGAAGGTCCGCAGTGATATCCAAATCGATCGACCCAAGCTTTTTCACTTCCTCGGGCGTCGCCGCCGCCGTTTCCTGAGTGAAGTCCTCGGGCGCATTGAGGAGGGGGATGCGCGGCATTTTGGGCATGTTTTCCTTGACTGCTTCGACGATGCTCGGCTGCTTTTCATCCTCGGCCGTGCTGTCAAAGCGCCGAATTCGCCAACTCTTTTCGGTCGTGGGAATCGGTGTTTCAACAGAAATGTTTTCCCGGTTCGCCAGCAGGCTTCCCAGCACGTGCGCCCGACCGTCGGCCAACACGACTCTGATATTCGAGTCCCCCAGGACCATCTCGCCGAAACGACCGCCTGCAATATTTAACTCGACCCGAGCCTTCGGCTCTTTCACGGTCCCTTCGGCTTGGATATCCAGTGAAATGTCGGCAATGAGCGGCAGGTTCTTTTGGCGCAGGATGTCCGAAGCCTGTTCGTTGAGTCCTTTAGAGTTAAGGTTCAGCGCCAGACGACCGGACTCTGGATCGAAGGATCCCGTCGCCCGGATGACGGCTTCATTCCACTCGTCGATGGGCAATTCGTGAACCTTGTCGGCGCGTTTCGTGTAGTCGGGCCTCGGCGGCGCCGCTTTGATGATGGACAGGTCATTGATCTGAACGGCGCCTTCGTTGAGCGCCGCACCCAGGTGCAGACTCGTGAGCTTCTCTCCATAAGCCTCAATGTCGGCCAGGAGGATATCGGCATTGCCCGTAAGCTTGTTTGCCGGACCGTTGACTTTGACATCAAGCCCGATATTTCCCGCCACCTCAAGATCGGCCATGCCCGCCGCAGTCAGAAAGTTTTTTATATCCGTTGTAGGTATTTTCAATTCCGCATTGATTTCCGGCGTTTTTGGGGCAAGATTCGCCGTCGCCGCAAGTTCAATGAGGGCTTCGTTATTGCGGACAAAGAATTTGTCGACCGTCAGCTTTTTGCCCGCCATGCTCACGTGGCCGCGCACTTCGTCCACGCCCATATCGCCGAATTTGACCTTGTCGATCACCAAAGAGGCATCCACATTCAAAGCGGAGGCGAAGCCCTTCGCAATGCCCTCAAGGTGGAGGGTACCGGCCACGTCCTTTTCCATCACCGGCGAAAACTCGGAAAGGTCCGCGGCGTCCACCAGGTAGCTCAGATTCAAGCCGACTTTGGGCAGTGTGATCGATCCGTCGGCGGTGATCTTCGTGTTTTTCGTGGTGATGAGTGCATGATGAAGCGCAAGACCACTGGGCCGATAAACGCTTTTTACATCAACAGCGACGACGGGTATGCGAACGATATCCGAATAAGCCACATTCACCAGCGCCAGATCGACTTTCGTGGCCAGAGCCATCTGCGTGTCTGCGTCGCCGAGCCGTCCGGTCACGCTGATGTCGCCCCCCACGATCGCCGCCACGCCAAGCCCGCGCATTCCGAAATCATCCAGAGCTTTTTTCACATTCAAACCGGCGAGCTTCACGCGGGCTGAAAGCGGCATAGCCTCCGCCATTCCCAGGTCGGCTTGCACGCGCAGGCTTCCGTCGGCAGTGCGGACAAAAAGTTCGCTGAGCTTGACCTCGTCCTGCGTGGCGTCGAAATTCAACTTGAAGTCGCGTAGCGCCAGATCGTTCACGCAGGCCTCGGGCATCGTCAATTCGCCCCGCGCCGAATAGTTTGGAAGAGGCGCGTCGGCATGCACGGCGAGCTTCAGTTCGCCGCACAGAATGGGATCGGGCAAAAAGAGCTTATTCACTTTTTCCAGGTTGATGTGTCCTTCAAGGTCGGCAATGATGCGCATGTCGCCCAGCACGTCCGTCGCCTCGGCAGTGGCGTCAAGCGCGACATCCGGCAATCGGATGGCGAGTTTCGTGACTTTTCCTGCCCATTGGATCAGGCTGAAATCCGCATCGATATCGATTTTCTCCAGCGTGTCTTCAAGTTCGCCATATTTGAAATGTCCGTCGGCCACCCGGAGTTCGGCGTGCGTGTCGCCGCTGGAAAGGTCGCCGTTCGCGCTCAGGTTGATGGATAGTATCGACGCCTCCATGTCCATGCCCGGCGTTTCAAGGTCGCTATCCATGTCCATGTAGAAGGCGGCGTTTTTGATTTGCACATCTTTGATGAGAATTGGCAGCTTGATGACCGGAGGACCTTCGGAGGGTGCTTCTTTCTCCTCCTCCGTATCGTCCGATGATGCGATGGGGAAGTTGGCTAGGCCGTCTGGGCCGAGGTACAGATAATTCGTAACGCCGTCTATCAGCAGACGTTCAACGACCACCTCGCCGCCGAGAAGGGCGCCGAAATTCACGTCAAGCTCCAGCTTGTCTAGCGTAGCAAAGTCGCGCTTGAAATCGCCTGTGGCGTTCGTGAATACAACACCACCCAGGCGCAGACGAAAAGGAACGAAGGAAAGTGTCAGCTTTTCAACGCCGATTTTCGCGCCGATCGATTCCTCCACGCCCGGCAGGACTTTATCCAGCACGAAGCCCGTAAAGGAGGCGGAGTTCAGTAGAAAATTCAGGGAAATCAGCAATACGACAACGAAGCTGAGAACGCCGCCAATTGTCCACGCCAGAATTTTCGTGGCGATCCTGAGAATCTTCAAAGCTTTAGCGCCTTGCATACCCTGTTTTTTTACTTCATTCGTCAATGCCGCCCGCCTGCCGGAATTCGATTAGACGATATCCAAAGCCATAAACGTAGAGCATGACGCCGCTCGCTTCGCCGGCGAAGCGCGTCCGCTGCGCATACAACCCCATAAGCCATCAACGTGATAACATAAATCACGCGAACGATATTCGTGTTGAATCATAGCCGCTGATTATCGTGGGGGCAACGGGAGGATTTGCCATGGGTGTGGAGGCATTTCACACTTGAGTGAATCGTGATACAGTGGCTTTCCCATTTTTTTGAAGGTGGAACATGAACATTTCAAAACAAAATTCGTTGATACCGGTTTTCTTCATTATGGCGGCGCTGTTTTTCATTCCCGCGTGCGGGTGCGGCGACGACGACGATGACAACGACGCGGATGACGATGTCAACGATGACGTCGATGACGATTCCGACGACGATTCCGACGATGACGCGGACGATGACGTCGATGATGACGCGGACGATGATTGCACGGAGGCTCCGGCATCGACTAATGAAAACACGCTGCTGGGTTTGCATTATTTGGAATCGGGCATCGGCGGACCGGCGAGGCAGGTTTTTCTCACGGCGCTGGACGAGGATCCGGGCGACCAGGACGCGCTCTACGGATTGATTCTCGCTGACACGCTCCTGAATTTCGACACCGTCGGAATTGTCGCCGAATATATTTCCTATTTCCTCGGTGACTTCATTGAGCCGGATCGGCTTTCGCGAGACGAGGATCTTCCCGACAGCGGTCAGGGTTTCATCGACGCCCTGATTGAATTGATTTTTCAGGGCCTGACGCTCCAATACGTGGATGAACTGATCGAGCGCGTTCCCCAGGCGCTCGAAACACCGTGTCTGTCTCTCGAACTGGAAAAAATGTCCATGTACATGAATTATGACCTCATCGCCGAACCGGGCGGCGACGACTGGGATTACGGCGAGATTCAGGCCAGCGCCGCGGTCAACTGGGTTCTCGGCGGCGTTGTTCGCATGATCACGGCCTTGGACCTGGATTTCAATCTATCCATCGTCGCCTTCTTTAAGAGCTTCGATTTTGGCGACTACGAGATCCTCGACCTTGCGGCGATATTGACTGATGTGCTGCAAAATCTGCTCAACGATCCGGCATATCCCGACTTGTTCACCTACGGCGAAGATGGACTGGAAAAAATGCAGCAGGCGCAGATCGATCTGGGCTTGGGGTTTTTCCACGCAGCCGGAGTTTATGATCACATTCGCGGGGAAATCGATGACCAGACTGACGACATCCTGGCGTATTCCGATCTCAATGGGAATAGTCAATGGGACGATGCCGAGCCTTTCGTGATTCCGCCCTGGGGCCCGCTTGACGAAGAACAAATGGCCTACGCATTGGCCGCTGAGGAGATTTTCGACGCCGTCGCCGTGAGCATCCTGGACAATACGGAATATGATGAGGATTCGACAACGGATACGCCGCTGAACCTGAACGACTTCAACTCGCTGTTGGCGGCTGCGGGAATCTGGCCGATTCTGCCGAACGTGGAAATTCCCCTAAACGAGTTATTTGAATCCGCCGAATCCGATGGTCCCCGTCAGGCATTGCTCGATATTCTCAACGTCCTGGATCTGGTGCTGCCCGACCCGCCGCCGTATTGATGCGGACGGCCCCCGGTCACAATAGTTATTGATGCGGGCAGCCTGCGGCCCCAATGTTAACTGATGATCTTAGCGATTCCTGACGGCGAAGACGCGAAATCCCCACTTGCGCCGGCCTCGCGTATCGTAACCCCTGCTTCCGTTGACAAGCCGAATGTAGGTGTGGCCGAAAATGGACTTGTCGCCGGACCAGATCATGTCCCCGGTTGTTTCAAATATCGGATTCAGATTTTTCGGCCCTGCGCCGGTCAGACGAATGCCTTTTAGCTCTTTCATCGTCGGTAATCGCCAGTCTTCATGACCCCCGGCACGCAGATGCCAGACAAAGTGATGTGCATCGGCAAAGAAGGTCTTTTTCGCATCGGGGCCGACAAACCACTCCAGATCGGTCTGCTTGTCGATTATCGAAGCGTATTCGCTTTTCACAAAGCGGGGGGAAATTGAAGCGGCCCCATCAATGCCGGGAAGCCGCGATCCGGCGCATGAAGCGACCAGAAAAATTACCAGCAGCGACATCGGCAGAAATAATTGAAACTTTGACTTAACAGTGGAAAACCGCATGAACACCTCTTCTGTCGATATTTTCAGGGGCGATTTACCTGTCTGTGGTGAGCGTTGTCGAACCGTGGTCGCCCCATTTTGCCGGGGCCTGCACGCATGGGCTGCCCCTGCTTTGCCATTCAGGTCGGAGCGAAGCTTTTTGGAAGGAACCCCATAAATCAACGGCCAATTGACACATGAGGTTCATGATACTCCGCGAAGGAGTTTGGCGGCAAAGGATCTTTTCCATCGGCGATCATGCCTTCGATGTGAAATTCAATCGCCTCCCGGATGTTTTTTGTGGTTTCTTCTCTGGTGGCGCCCGTTGCGACGCATCCCGGCAAATCCGGCAAGTAAGCCGAAAAGCCTGTTTTGGTTTTTTCAAATATGATCAGGTATTTCAAATCAAGCCCTCCTTTGAAAGCCCAGCTTGCTTTAGGATGCTGTTTAGCGTGCCCGGCGCGACATCTCCATTTGGATGCCCTGCTATTGTCACTCTACCGGAATTTTCCCGATGCTTGAATTGTTGATGACTGCCCCGAGTTGCGGCTAGGACCCAGCCATCTCGTTTCAACATTTTGATTATATCACGGACTTTCATTGGAATCTATTATTATCGCTCTTCCCTTTGAATGCAATTGACAACTGCGAAAATGATGAAACCATGCCAACGTAGGATGGAAGGAGGAGACTATAAAGACGAGTCGGCGAAGCGCTCGTTTTCAGCGACCCTGAGGACCTGCTCGGTTGCCTGGAAGCCATATTTTTTCTTGTCCAATTCATTTTTCATACGCGTGTGCGGGTAAACAAAAAGGAAAAAGAAAATGATCAGGGCGATGATGAGGCTGACAATCCGAATGATCCAGGTCTTTGCACCGCGATCTTTGTCAACAGGGTTTTCGTTTTGTTCCGGCATCGTCATGCTCAAAGTCCCCAGGATATTTTTGGCGTCTTATGCGCGCACGCCATTTTAGCACGCTATGCGTTTTTATGTTATGAGGAATCGACGGTCAAGCAAAAGGCGAATCAACGAATACTATGGCGGGATCGCAAAGACAATTTTTGTGGATACTGGCGGCGCTGCTGATCACGCACGCCGCCGTCAATGTTGTCATAATCCTCGCGCATCCCGATGCCATAAACCACATTCCTCATCATCTCATCACGAACGGCGTTGAAGTCGCGCGAGGCAGCGTCCTGGTTCATCCACGCGAACGCGTGCCCTCTGGTCTGTTTTTCAAGTCGGCTGCTTTTGTCACTCGTTTTGTTGGGCTGTCCGAAGCGACGTTCACACTGACAACAAGCGCGTACTGGCTGGCGGCGCTGGCGCTGCTTTACCTATGCGGTGCATACATCAAAGACGCGCAGACCGGTCTTTGGGCCGCGCTGGCTTTTTGCGCTTTCACTTTCGCCAACAACTTTTCTCGCGGTTTCGATGTCCACGTACCGCGAATGGCGTGGGAACTGGCTGTTTGCGCACCCCTCATTGCGTGGATGCGCTACCGGAAACCGCACTATTTCCTCATAGCCATCGCGCCGATCATCATCGGCATGCATTTCGTGGCGACGCCTTCCGACGCTCTCTTGTTTCTAATTGGAATTTCAGGAGTCGTTGCGTCAGCCATTGCTTATCGATGGTGGTCTCTTCGCCAGTCGCACCCAAAATTGTTTTACATCGCCGCGGCCTTGATCCCCATCGCGGCGTGGCGCATAGCGCGGTTGGTTTATGACAACCCCTCTTTCGAAGTCGATCATTTCATGGAAGAGGCCGTCCGCGAACAATTTCTCGCCGGCGGATTCTCTATTATTCCCCTCCATGCCTTGGCCTATCCCCTATATATTGGCCTTGTCGCCATTGGCGTCCCAAGCCTGATTCTTGCCATTGTCTCTTTGACCGCCTCGGCGAGGGATAAATCCAAAACGCTTCGTTACTGGCTTCCGAGTCTTTTTGTGCCCCTGCTTATCCTGACGGTGATTCCGAAAAAGAATCCGACATATATCTGCGTTGTGCTTCCCTTTATCGCCCTTGGCATGGGAGTGGGAATTCGTCGCATAGTGAAAAGCCGCCCAAAATTTGCGTGGATTGCTATAATTCTTATCCTGGCCGGAAACCTCGGCGTCTGGTTGGGTGTGCGTCAGGATCTGCCCATCGGACCCTTTTCAAATGCCTTCCAGTCTGATCCTCCCTACCATTATCTCGCCGCGAAACCGGATGACCTGACAATCCAAAGGCGAAAGCGTTTGCGGGCCGTAGCCGACGAGACTTGCAAAAAGGGCGATCGTTGCCGGATCGCGCTGATCGGAATCGTTCCCGATGAGCTGGAAATTTTCCTTCCCGTCGCAATGAAGTATCCCGGCGCGAAACTTGTAAAATTGCTGCAACATGGAGGCCCTGAGCTTCGGTGGGATTTCGAAATACTACTCCTGAACACGGCGTCTTTCAGCGCAACTTTGCGAGACCCTTTCCCAACCGACGTGGATATGGGCGACCTTGGCGCTGTCGCAAGTTTGATTGATTTACGCTGCGAAGAATTGAATCGTCGTGGAATATTCTCGGGCGAGGCCGCAAAGCTGCTGGGCGAAAGGGCCGGGAAATTCCGTTATTCCGGGCGTTACGAGAACCTCGATTATTATATCGCCTCCTAATTGAAGCGGTTTCAAAGGATGATCACAGGCGAGGGCGCCTGTGCCAGTGCGCCTGAGAGCGTGTTCGGTCAAAGAGGTGCAAGTCCTCTTCAGGTAGACGCTCTCCGGCCTGTAACCGACTGTAACTGCGTCGTCGCGAGACGGGGTGGGAAGCAACAGGAGGTGAATGACCAGTCCGATAGGATAACGAACTCGATTCGGCCTGATGCCGTCGGCGAGCCTGCTAGGAAATGGCAAAGCCTAGACCGCGAGAGCGGGAATGCAACGCGCTGAGGGGTAGCGTGTGAAAGCGGCGCTGTAGGCGCATGGGGTGGTTGGAGACGGAATGGTCGTGAAGGCCGAACCCGTGAATCTTAGGAGACCTGCCGCGCGGCGAGAGCGCGGCAGGAGTCAGAGCGTCCATAGTAGCGCTGAAGCGTCTGTAACGGGCGTGGAGCCAAGGGACGCAGGAAGGTGGATGCGTGAAGGACAAAGAGACTCAAATCACCCCGACCGGAAAACCGTGTGCGGGAAAACCGCACGCACGGTTCGGAAGGGGGGAGGGGTCGGGTAACCGGCTCTTCCTACCTCTATCACCCTTGACCCTGAATCCTGAAGGCCCTAGACCCTGACCCCTGAATCCTTCGCTACGAGCTTGTCGCCTCAGACGAAGCTCATTCGGATTTTGAGGCCGCTTCTTTTTCTGCTGCTTTGCGAAAAGCGTCCATGTCCACAACCTTGCCACGCAGGCGGGCATCTTCAGCGGCAAAGCAAATGAGATGGCTTTCCAAAGCGCTGCGCGCGCCGGCGAGGCTTTGGCCTTTTCGCTTTTCCTGCAACGCTTGTGCAAAATCCACGAGGATCATTTCGTCGCCGCCCCCGTGAATGATTCCGTGGTAGCGGATGCGCTCTTTTGTCACGCGGCCCGGATTGAAAGTGCGTGTTTCGAGCCTGCCCGTGAAATCGGCGGAGCGAATTTCACCCCTGGTTCCGTGCAGGTTCAGGGTCCTTTCCCAGATGAGGCTAAAGGCCGATAGCTGGAAGGATGCGACAACGCCGTTTTCAAATTCAATGCTGACGGTCTGGTGATCGACCACATCGTTGTCGGCGCGAAAAACGCATTTGCCGTGATCGCTTTCACGCAGCAAACGCATCACGTTTTCTTTGCTTGTATCGCGCGAGATGACCGAGGCCAGTGTGCGAAAGCGCGGATTTAATACTACGTCCGCCGCGGCCTGTAAGGACATTCCCGAAAACAGCGAGAGCGGTATGTCGGGTCTGCCGGGATCGACGAATTGTTTGATCGCCGAAAACTCGCAGGAGTCTGCGATCGGGCAGCCGTCGGTGCAGCGCTCGGGGGCGCCCTCGGGAGCGTTATCGGAGTTAAAGAAGCCCAGGCCGCCGAAGGAGGCCACGCTCTTGGCCTTTGCTCCGGCGAACCAGGAGATAAGGTCGATATCATGGACGCCTTTGGCCATGACGAAGGAGTGGGACAGGTCGCTGCGGTGATGAATGCCGCGAACGTAGCTCATGATGAAGTGCCAGTATCCAATATTCTCCGCGCAGTCGATGTTCATCAGGCGACCGGCGACGCCGTCGTCATAAAGCCGGCGCATGCGCGTGTAGATTTTGTTGTAACGACTTTGCAGGGAAACGAAAAATTGCAGATCACACTGCTCGGCGAGTTGCATAAGGCGCAGAGCCTCGCCGGGATTTAAGGCCATCGGTTTTTCTAAAAAGACGTGGAAGCCTTTCCTTAGAGCCGCGACGGTCGATTCGTAATGCATTCGGCAGGGAAGCGCGTTGACAACGGCGCTTGCGACGCGGGGTTTTTCAAAAAGCTCGCGCCAGTCGCGAAAGGCGTTTTTCTTTTCGATGCCAAACTTCTTGCGGAAAAGCTCCCGCCGCATGTCGTCCATCTCCGCCACGGCGGTGAATTTCATGAGGCCGGGGTGCTTTTTCACCAGCGTCGCCAGATTGAGTTCGCCTCGCGCCCCGGCGCCGACCAGCGCCATTTCAACGGGTTTTTTCGAGTTCATTGGGTATGCTCCCAAAAGCGATTCACCAAGGGAATACATTCTAGCGCCAACTTCCGGCAAATGAAAAGTGGAATACGACAGGACAAAAGGCTGGAAGAACAGCGGCAATATCAGTACAATCGATAGTTATGATGATGAAAATTTCTACAAATACACTTTTGCTTCCGGTCTTGATTCTCACTGCTATCTTCGCGCTCTCGTGCGGCGGGGATGATTCTGATTCCGATTCGGATGACGGACCCGATGACGATATGAACGACGACGCGGCAAACGACGATGCGACCGACGACGACGATGTCAACGACGACGCGGACGACGACGCATTTGAGGGGATTTTGCCCACCACGCTGGATTTGACTCTCATTCCCACGCAGAGCGCCGAGGGCTGGATTCTCGGCGAAGGAGCGCCTGAGCCGCACATTTCGCGAAACGACTTGCAGGCCGTCGCGACGCGCAGCGCAGACGAGGGCCCATTGTCGCTGGCGTATTTCCTTGTCATGACCGACCAGCACCAGGCTGACGAGGAGTCGCCGACGCGCCTCGATTTTTTCGGGTCCTGGGAGGTCTTTTTCGGAATGTTCGAGTCTTTTCACAGGCCGCAACAGGACTTGACGTCGCAGATCCTCAACGCGCTCGTGCGAACGGCGAACGGCCTGCAAGCCGATTACGAACGGGATTTCGACCTCGCGCTGGTGCTGGGCGACGGCGCCGACAACGCGCAGTTCAACGAGATGAAAGTGCTGATTGACGTGTTGGACGGCAGCGGCCTTAGTTCCGTGCGCGACGGCTGGGCCAGGCCCGACAGCGGCGATCTGAACATTGATCCGGCCACGGGGCATAACCTCGGGGAAAGGGATTTCGGCATCCAGGAGTACGACGCCTGGGGCAATCCCAACATGCTCTATTTTCGTCCCGGTTATCCAAACTCCAACGCCGACTTTCCGGTGGAGGGTCTGTTGAAAACCGGCGGCCAGGCGCTGCCGTGGTACTACGCCATCGGCAATCACGACACGCTGGCGGGCGGCGGCTTCAACCCGGACGGTAAAGTGACCTCCTTTTCCAGAGCGGATTACGTGGGCGACATCGCTTATTACGGTTTCATTCCGGGCATCGCGTCCACGGTGTCGTGGATGAAGGAAAACGGCAACAAACAGCTTTACATTGGCAATGGCTTCTTCGGCTGGGATAATAACTGGCAAAAGCTTTATCTACTGATGATCTGGGGTGAGTGGCGAAGCGAAATCGATTGGCGCTTTGACCTGGACGCGCTGGTCAACGATACGCCCGAGGACCCAAGCGACGATGGCGTGATCATTACGCCGGATCCGAAAAGGGCTTTTATGGGACCGGAAGGATTGATCCCCCTCATCCATGAGCGGGGCCACGGTTTTGATGACAACAACGACGACGGCGACGTCAACGCAGCCGACGGCGGCTGGTACCGCATCGATTGGCCGGGCGAAAATCCCGATGCGCCGATGCCGATGCGCCTATTGATGCTCGACACCATGGACGCCGCCATCGTATCCGAGGGAGGCTTGAGCCCGGCGCAGCTTTCCTGGTTAAAAGGTGAACTTGATCAGGCGGTTGCCGACAAGGTTCTGGTCATCGTCGGCTCGCACCACCATGAGGAGGAAATCATTGTCGGCGGCGCACGTTTTCAGGCGCTGCTTCATAATTGTCCCAACGCGATTTTGCATCTGGTCGGGCACGATCACAAAAACAAAGTGGTGGCCCATCCCGACGAAAGCGCGAATCCATTGCGTGGATACTGGGAAGTCCAGACCGCCTCCACCGTGGAATTTCCGCAGCAGGGACGCATTGTCGAAGTGGTGGACAACCGGGACGGCACGGGAACGATCTACGCCACGATTTTCGATCACTGGCCCGTCAAGGGCGACGCCGCGGATGATCTTGCGGGATTGGGACGCGACATCGCACTGGAAGAATACGCGAAACTGCGCCTTGACGATTCCCGAAAATTCGGCGGACCGGGAGGACCGGCGGACCGAAATGTGGCGCTGATATTCGACATCCCCCCGGACGTGGCCGACAGGCTTGCGCTGATGGAATCAAGCGGCGCGGTTACATCAACCGATGTTCTGGGCCATCGATACGAAGGCGAGTGACGGAAGTATGAAGTATGAAGTATGAGGTATGAGGTATGAAGTACTGAGTGTAGGAGCGACATTCCTGTCGCGATCAACTGTTTTTGAATAAGGATTAAATAATAATATGTTCGGATTTTTCAGGCGGCGGCGACGGGCAAAAATCAAGTTGCAGCCTTTTTCCGGTGAGTGGATTTCGATTCTTGAAAACAACGTGCCTTATTACGGCATGTTGACGCCGGAGGAACGCGAGGAACTGCGCGGGCATATCCTGGTTTTTTTGCATGAGAAGAATTTTGTCAGCGCCGGCGGTCTTGAGATCACCGATGAGGTTCGCGTCACCATCGCTGCGCAGGCCTGCATCCTCCTGCTGGGCCGCGAGACGGAATATTATCCGAGTTTGCGGACCATCCTGGTTCGTCGAGCAAAAGAAGCGTATGCCCGACGGTTCCGTGTCTGAAGGCCTCGGCGCGAACCTGGGCGAGTCATGGCATCGGGGTCCGGTGGTGCTGTCCTGGAGCAGCGTGAAGCGCGGCGCATACGACGCACGCGACGCGCACAATGTGGTCTTTCATGAGTTCGCGCATCAACTCGACGGCGACTATGGAAGAACCGACGGGGCGCCGCTTTTGCCCGAGCGATCCATGTACACGGCCTGGGCGCGCGTGCTGACCACGGAATATGAACAGCTGCTCAGCGATTTGGAGCACCACCGTCGCCACTGCCTCGATTCCTACGCGGCGACTAATCCTGCCGAGTTTTTCGCCGTGGTCACCGAAACCTTTTTTGAAAATCCTCAGAAGCTTCTGCGTTGTCATCCTGAACTCTATGAACAGATGAAACTGTTTTATAAACAGGATCCCGTAAAAAGGTACGAAGTAAAACGGAAGTAAAAAAACGCAGATATTTGGGGACATCCACTCCTGTGATGGATAGCCTGGCAAAGATAGTACGGCTAAACCAACGGCTTTTTGTTAACCACGAATCATCCGTGGGTGTCCCCGATTTTTCGACACGCAATTTTTCATTGCTGATCGCCAGATTTCATGGTATCCTCACGCAAATCAAGAAAAAGGACGGGGATGCAAAAATTCCACGCAAAAGGCCAACTCAGTAATTCAGGCAAGCACATTACTCTTTCGAGGCCGAAATTGACCGGAAACGTATTGTCATATTTCTCACTAATCAAAGGATTATTAGGTGATTGTCACCAATTTTTAAAGCGAGTCAACATTTCATATAATTACACCCTGAAGCAGGCTACAAGTGAGGATGATTCTCCTTGGGGTAATTGCCCAACAGTTTCGTGGAGCGAGCACTGTAATCCAGATGTTTACCCAGATGGATTCATTGATGTGAGAGATAACACTTGAGAGGTGTAGAATGATCAGAAAAAATACCCCTTGCATGCTCGTTATTATTTTAATTATTTTCTTGTGCCTATCGTGCTTTCACAAGATTGCTGATGACGACGACAATGATGACAGCAGCGACAGTTCACAGGATGATGATGCGAGTAGTAATCCTGATAACGATGATGACGAAAGCGATGATGATTTTACCAACTGCCACGATTATTATTCTTGTGGCTGTAATGATTATGACGATGGATGCGTAAAATATGGTTTTGATCCATGCTATGATATGGGTTGTGATACATACGAATCGTCTATGGTCGGTGTTTATAGCTGCTCTTCACCTAATCAATTTGTAGAGAATGCGAAAGCGTTTTTGATTTCAAAAGGTATTGAGCCTTGTGGTGAGCTGGCAGTTAGAGCTTGCGGGTATGACCCTGAGCAGCTTTATACTGCTTGTGCGCCGTCCTATGGTTGTATAAGAGCTTGGGACATATGCGAATACTTTGATTAAAAGAATTCATGACAGCGGAACTGTTGAAAAAGTTCTATTTCCATCGAGCCCTGTTTTGCTCCATTAAGCATATCGAAATTCCCATCCCGTATTGAAAACCATCAAAATTCTCCCACGGACCTACGCGAAAAGATCTATCGAACCGGCAACTCAATTTCCTTAACCTTTTAGGAAAATTCCTCTTCAATCAAAGCAATCCACACTTAACAACGCTATCGTCATCGTCGTGGTAACCTAAGAAAAGTTTTGTAAATTTGAAAAGACCCCTGATCTGGTGATGATTGGATTTTGTAAATCAACATCAGGCTTTGAGCGAATCCAACATCACAGCAGATTCGCCGCCAGTTCCGCCAGTCCCGAGCGTTCACCTTTATAGAGCGAAACGTGTCCGGAGATTTCCTGCCCTTTGAGTTTCTCCACAACGTAGGACAGGCCATTGGAGGATGAATCCAGGTAGGGATTGTCGATCTGGTAGGGATCGCCCGTCAAAACGACCTTTGTTCCTTCGCCGGTGCGCGTGATAACGGTCTTGACCTCGTGCGGC
>Ga0307990_1001479_pt1 | contig 19754 bp, 15 predicted proteins | sample EllFjometagen129_FD_203168 | JGI IMG/M metagenome (GOLD analysis project Ga0307990, IMG submission 203168) | Marine microbial communities from Ellis Fjord, Antarctic Ocean - #129 | ecosystem: Environmental > Aquatic > Marine > Unclassified | place: Southern Ocean | collected 2014-10-08
GTTGATGAGTTGGAACTTCTTTTTATTGGTCATCGGCTAAATCATCGCCCTCGCAAACGACTTGATTTTCTCACACCTCATGAAGTATTTTTTGAGGGGCTTGTTGCAGTAGATACTTGAATCCAAGCAATTCAAAACCGGAGAGGCCAGAACTAATTTACGAGCCGCCAATCAGGAAAAACTTCCTCGGATTTCACCCTTGCCCGCTGTAAAAAATAAGGTAAAATACGACCTGATACAATGATACAATTCTTAAATGGACACTGGAGTAAAGAGATGGAAATTGAAATAGAATTTCAAAGCGGCATCCCTCTCTACGAACAAATAGCCTACCAGGTGCTCGAGTTGATAGAGGGAGGTGTTTTGAATCCCGGTGATCAGCTGCCTACTACCCGGGAGCTGGCTGTCAAGCTGGGTGTTAACTTCAACACAGTGGCACGGGCTTACCGGATGCTGGATCAAGGAGAGGTCATATCAACTCAGCATGGAAGGGGCACCTTTATCCTGGAGCAACTAGATAAAAAGACGGACAGGAAACAAAAATCAGAGAATATCGAGGAACTGACTAAATTTTATATTCGGAAAGCCACCTACCTGGGGTTTAATCCTGGGGAAATCAGATCCTGTTTTGAGAATATGGTCGAGAGAAATGATGCTAAAAACACAAAAGATTAAGGGAGAATGTTTCACGTGAAACATATAATTTTATGACTACTATTGGAATAATTCTAAGAATATTAAATGCAGGCTTGATGATTGGGGTCCCGGTGGCTACCGCGCTCATAATATACAAACGAGGAAAAAGTGGCTTTCGGCCGATCTGGATTGGGGCGGCAGTTTTCATTCTCTCCCAGGTTGGGCATATCCCTTTTAACCAGTTCTTGATGCTTCCGGGGTTGAGGGCGCTGGGTGTGGATGTTTCTGCGGGAGGAGGCTTGTCGCTCTGGGTCCTGGGTGCGGCTGCGGGATTGTCTGCGGGTGTTTTTGAGGAGATTGCCCGGTATTTAGCACTAAAATATTGGCTGAAAAAAGATGCGCATACTTTGTTGCCCTTGAAATACGGGGTTGGGCACGGGGGTGTTGAGGCTTTATTGGTTGGCGGTTTGGCGCTGACCGCGCTGGTACAGGTTTTGGTGTTGAGAGGAGAAGGCGCACTGGCCACTCTGAATCCTGAGCAGCTTGCTTTGGTCCAGTCCCAGCTTGAAGTGTATTGGGCTGTGCCCTGGCATCAATCGCTTCTTGGTGCTTGGGAGAGAATCTCGGCCATGATGTTCCATGTCGGGGCTTCAATCCTGGTGTATAAAACTGTCCGCACCAAGAAATTAATTTATTTGATAACTGCTGTTTTGGGGCACGCGTTGTTGGATATGTTTGCAGTTGTCGCTGTACAAAAGATGGATCTGGTCTTCATGGAGGCTGTGGTTTTTGTATTTGCTGCTGGGTGGCTTTTCTGGGCCTGGCGAATTCGGTATATTGATCCAGAAGAAAATATCGATCTGCCAGTTCCAGACCAGGTGCAGGTATCTGCGTCTCAAGTTACAACAAAACAAATGGAAGAGAGCCAATATGATTAATAATGACCCGATCATTGTCACGGAAAAGCTAACTAAAAGCTTTGGCGAGAACGTAGCGGTAAATCAACTAACCCTCTCTGTTCAGAGCGGAGAGGTGTTCGGGTTGTTGGGGCCGAACGGTGCTGGGAAAACAACAACTGTTAGGATGTTGGCTGCTTTGTTGATCCCCTCCGGCGGAACTGCCCGGGTTGCGGGTTTTCAGGTTGGGGAAAACGATCAGGATATCCGCCGTAAGATCGGGCTCCTGCCAGAATCCCCTGGCTTATATGATTCCCTTTCTGCAGAGCAGAACCTGGCGTTTTTCGGCTCGATGTATGGGATGGAGAATATCGCAGAACAAATTCAGAAATACCTTGAGCTGCTGGGTTTGTGGAACAGGCGTTATGAGTCGGTGGGAACTTTTTCCAAAGGTATGCGCCAAAAACTGGCTATTGCCCGAGCCCTCCTTCATGAACCAGATGTTCTCTTTCTGGATGAACCGACCAGCGGCCTGGACCCCCAGGCTTCTCGGCTGGTGAGGGAATTCATTGAAGAGCTTAGGGGGGAAGGTCGCACGATCATCTTGACAACTCATAATTTGGAGGAGGCCGACCGTTTGTGTGATCGGGTAGCGGTGATCTCTGGTCATCTTTTGGCCTTAGACGCTCCAGGAGAATTAAGAAGGAAGATATTTGGTAGAAAAGTAGTATTTCATTTACGGGAAGCCAACCAGTCGCTGGTTAAAGCGATGGAAAAATTCCCGTTTGTGAGTGACGTGCAAGCGGTGGATAATAAGATCCTGGCCGCGGTGGAAAACCCTGAAGAACAGAACCCTCAACTTATTCGCGCCCTTGTAGAAGGCGGGGCGGAAGTGCAGTTTGTGGGTGAGCTCAGGCGGCGACTGGAAGATGTTTACCTGGAATTGATGGGAGCTATTGAGGATAATAATCATGGAAAGAATTAAAGCGATAATTATAAAAGAATGGCGGGAAGTATTCAAGAATAAATTTGTGCTTTTTACGGTTTCTTTTCTTCCTCTTATGATCACGGCTCTCCCGCTTGTCATCCTGTATGTTGCTGGGTCGTCAGATGGTTTTGCGGGAATTTCTACAGCAGATCTGCCTCCCCAATTTGAGCCGCTGTGTGGGGAGTTGGGTGGTAGTGATTGTATGTTGTATTCCATTGTGACCCAATTCTTGCTGTTATTTATGATGGTGCCGGTGATCGTTCCGATGACCATTGCCTCCTACAGCATTGTCGGCGAAAAAACTACCCGTACTTTGGAGCCTTTGTTGGCGACACCGGTTACAACGGTTGAAATTCTGGTAGGAAAGGGTTTGGCTGGCGTCATCCCTGCAGTGTTGACGACCTGGATTGGCTATCTGATCTACGCTGCTGGAGCGTACCTGATGGTTTCAAATCCGGCAGTGGTCAGTAAGCTATTCGACCCATTGTGGATGATTGCCATTTTCCTGGTTGGTCCGCTCTTATCTCTTATGGGAGTTAGTATCTCTGTAATGATTTCTTCCCGGGTAAATGATCCGCGGGTGGCAGAACAGATCTCGGGAATTTTTGTACTTCCTGTGGTAGGCTTATTCATTGGGCAGATGACCGGGATGATCCTGGTGAATGAAACGTTCATCCTTTGGTTAGCAGCAGCACTGTTTGTCCTAGATATAATATTGTTTTATTTTGCGGTCCAGGTATTTCAAAGAGAAACTATCCTTTCGCGCTGGAAATAGAATTATGAAAATGAAAAACTGGTTAAGAATGCTGGTGGTTGCGGCAATCCTTTTAATTCCTGTAAAGGCTGTTGTGGCCCAGGATGGAGAGCGGCTGCAGTTAGGATTGATAAGAAACTTTGGATATGGTGGGTTGGGTAAGATCCAGGGAAACTTCACAATGAAGATATCGAACCCCCCGGCTGGTTTAAGCGAAGTTCGATTTTATATGGATGGCGTTTTGCTGGATACTGTGAATGCTGAACCATTCAATTATAAGTTCCACACCAGCGCTTTTGCTGATGGAGAACGCGAAATGTACGCCGAAGGTAAACTTTCTGATGGTACGATTCTGGATTCCAATCATATATCCAAAGTGTTCCTGTCTTCTGATCAGGCCTGGGGTGAAACCCAAGGGATTATTGCCCCTCTTCTTATCGGTACAGCTGTGCTGACTTTGCTCGGCGTCGGTATACCTTTATTAGTGGGTAAGAAAAAGAATTTTGTGCTTGGAAAATATGGCCCGGCGGGTGGGGTTGTCTGTCCGCGCTGCCAGCTGCCTTTCTCCCGATCGGTGTTTTCTCCCAATCTATTGGCTGGAAAACTGGTCCGCTGCCCCCATTGCGGGAAAATCAGTATTTTACCCCGGGCTTCAAATGACCGGATCCAGGAGGCGGAATCCCGCTATACCCAGAAAGACGACCCTGGAAAGATCCATCCCGGAAAAGGGGATTTGCAGAAACAGCTCGACGAATCGAGGTTTGAAGATTGAGTTTCAACTTTCGAAACTATTAGGTAAAAAGGGCTTGCTTGGACTATAATTAATCCGCTTTACTATTTATGAGCCCTGAAACCTACTATGTTCAATTCTTTGATAGCCTCCATAACGGAACCTGAGATCCGTAAGAAAACCCAGAAGATCGCCCAATTGGTGGAAATTAGCGCCATTTTGAATTCCACTTTAAAGCCTGATCTGCTGCTTCAGAATATTCTGGAGTCAGCTGCTGCTTTGCTGGATTGTTGTGTTATATCGATCCTGCTGTATGATGAAAGAGAAAAAGAACTCAGGTTTGCGGCGACTTCCAGTGTGAATATCGATCAGCTGGAACAGATCCCGGTCCCCCTTGATAACAGCCTCGCCGGAACAATCTATACTGAAAACCGGCACCTGGTGATCAATAATACCAAGGACGACCCTCGCCATTATGATGAAGTGGGCGACGAGGTCGGATTGCAAGTTGATTCTCTATTAGGCGTCCCGATGCGCATCAAAGATAGGGTTACTGGAGTGATTGAAGCGCTTAATAAAGAAGAAGGTGACTTTACGGATTTTGATGTATCGCTACTTTTGGTAGTAGCATCTCAAGCCGCTATCTCCATGCACAATGCTCAATTGATCCAGGCACTGCAAAAAGCCAATATTGAATTGAGCCAGGCAGATAAATTAAAACGGGACCTGATGGCTGTGGCTTCCCATGAGCTGCGCACACCGCTGGGAAATATCCTGGGATATGCCACATTATTGTATGAAGATGCTATTGATGAGAACAAGCCGTTAGCCAGTTCGATATTGAAAGCCTCATCAAAATTGCGGGCAGTATTGGATGATATAGCTAATATGAACTTGCTTTACACGGGTGAGGCAGACCTGGATTTTTCTGACACCACATTACAGCAGGTTATTGAATATGCCAGGGAAGAGGTGAATGCAACGGTAAATAAAGAGGACAACACAGTGGTCTATCAAATCCCCGAAGAGCCGATCCCTCTTCAGATTGACCTGCCCAAGATGAGTGTGGTTTTTGTAAACTTACTTCTTAATGCCATTCGCTTCACGCCGGTTGATGGAGAAATTATTCTACGTGTTTCCGACCGCAAGGACGAAGTAATGGTTTCTATTGTAGATACAGGCAGGGGGATCGCAGCGGAAAGCCTGGAAAAGATTTTCGAGGTCTTCTATCAGGAAGATGACCATATGACACGGAGATATGGGGGTCTGGGTCTGGGCCTTTCAATTGCGCGGGAGCTAGTAAACTTGCACGGGGGAAGGATCTGGGCTGAAAGTGATGGGCTTGGGAAAGGTTCTGCGTTCCAGATAGTGCTTCCGAAACCAACAGCTAAAATCTGTTAAGTCTTATCCGCCCGAGGCGGAATCTTCCAACGCTAAGGATTCACATAGCTCCAGAAAACTGTCAAATGCAGCCAGTCGAACCTGGTAATCTTTCCCGGCGAAGCCCAGAGCTGTTAGCGCTTTAATCCAGGGAAGCTGTATATCAGTCCGATCTGGCAGAGCTGAAATGATCTCTGTCCAGGTCACAAGCAGCGGCCATAAGGCTTCCGCTGGCTTAGCCCTTTTAATGATATCGTCCAGGGCATTTTTATAATAGACCTCCCGTTTTGGGAGCAAGGATGGAGAGGAGGATTCGGTCTTTAGAATCCCCAGAGAATTTTCCCAGGATCCGATCCATTCCACCAGGGTTTCTTCCTGTAATGTGATACCTCCCAATAAATGTTGAAAGGCAATGTTCAGACCTGGCGCCTCAACAGCAGCGGCCCGATCTGCGAAGGATAATCCCAGGCGGCGGGTTGCCAATGGCGGCCCGGACATAAGCGCTATGGAGTTTACTGCAGCCTCGAGGGCAGATAAAAATGCGGGAAATTCAGCAGTTATTTTGAGAGGTGGGGAGATCTGTCGATCCATCCAGAACTGGCGTGCCATTTTAAGAAGTGGGTTGCTCCTGGCTTGAATATTTTCTGGAAAACCGTAATTGCTGCGAACACTGGCTTGCGTATAGTCTAGTAAGTGTCGGGGGTCGTGAAGTGGAACCGCGTCTCTCAGTGTTGGGCCCAGCCAGGGATCCAATCTCAGCTTACGAGGAGTCCGGTAAAGCAGTTCGTCGTGGTGCTCAATATCAAAATGAATCTCGGGAGTGAGCCTGATGATCTGATTTTCATGCAGCGGCGGGGCGCTGTGAATGAATACTAGATCGATATCCCCTGCTCCGCCAAGCAATGGAGATCCATAGAGTAAAGAGCCGCGCAAATAAGCTGCCAGGATAGAACGGTTGGATTTTGTTTCTTTTTCAACCAGAACCTGGGCGTGTTTACGAAGTATTTCAGGAGTAAAGCGCATTCAATTGCTATCCTTCTCTGGACTCATGATTTATGAAAAAACTGAGTCTGGTATGGGCCTACTTTTAGAGTTTGGCGGATCCGGTTTTCAACCCAGTCCAAATCACCTTCGTTGGCGACATAATTTAGCTGGTTGGTATTGATCTTTAACACCGGCGCCCCGCTGTGTTCTCCGCTGTAAAAAACGTCGTATGCATCATTAAGACTTTCTATATAACTCTGGTCCATGTTCCTTTCGTACACCCTGTCCCGGTGGGCGATCCGCTGCATTAAAATGCTGGTTTCGGCCTGCAGATAGACGATTAAATCAGGTAAGGGTAATTTATCAGCCAGGGCGTTATGCACGCTGAAGTAGGTGTCTAATTCGTCTCCTCCCAAATTTAAGCGGGCGAAAAGGGCATCTTTTTCAAAGGTGTAATCTGCGATCAGGTTATTTCCAGACTCTAGAGCTGCAGGAACTTCCAGTTGTTGATGGTATCGGCTCAGTAAAAAGAATATCTGGGTTTGAAAAGCGTAAGCCTCCCGGTCAGCATAAAAATCTGCCAGGAAAGGATTCTCTTCGAATACTTCAAGCAGTAAATCTGCCTGGAACCGGGATGATAATAATCGGGATAATGTAGTTTTTCCAACGCCAATTGCGCCTTCAATTGCTATGTACATAGGGCCGGTGTAATCCTTTGAATATATTTTTTGTCAGGGGAAGTTATTTTTCGAAAAACCTGCTGTTTGCAGAAAAATCATGTAAACGCAACCAATTATTGACAAAGGCTAGAGATTTACGCTACACTGCATAATAAGACCTATCAATTATATCGTATAGGAGGGAAATATGGTGGGCCTCAATCGTGTTCAGCTTATTGGTCATCTGGGAAGGGATCCCGAACTGAAAGACACAGCAAATGGAAAAAAAGTCTGTACTTTCAGCGTGGCTGTCAATCGCCGCAAGAGGGACAAGGAAGGGGAAACCCAGCAGGTTGCTGATTGGTTTAATATCGAAGCCTGGGAAAGGTTGGCAGAGATTTGTAATGAATATCTCCATAAAGGGAGCCTGGTTTTTCTGGAAGGTCGACTGCAAATTGACTCATTTGAGGAGAACGGCAATACCAGGTATTACACGAAGGTAGTGACTTCCCAGATGCAAATGCTGGAGCCAAAAAACGCAGGATAAAAATAGAAAATCTGAATAAAAAGGAGTATTTAAAACGGAACACCCGGGATAAGAACTGCCCGGGTGTTTTTTCTTAAAGATTTCCAAGAAGCGGAATTCAAGAGCGAGCGGTTATAATTTCCATATCTACCAGGTCTAAACTACATCAAGTATGAAGTAGACAAAGGAAACTGGATTATGATTTTCCCCCAGAAGAAAAAGATTACCTATATCCTGACAGGAATGATCCTTTTGGTAGGATTAATCAGTTTATCTTGTAATCTCCCCGCAGGGCTGCAAGAGAAATTTTTTGGCTTAGGGGAAATAACAGGCCCCACCCCGGTGCCGACATATACACCACAACCTTTGCCGCCTACGATTGTGGAATCAGACCCTCCTGCAGGGTCAACCATTCCTCTGCATGGAGATATCATCCTTTTTTTTAATCAACCCATGGATCAGGATTCAGTCATTACTGCCCTGAGTTCTGAACCAGAAATGGAAATTAATTTTTCTTGGCTTGATCCAGAGACGCTGAAAATTCAGCTGGATCAGGATTTGGAACCGAATACTAAATTTGTCCTAAATCTTGATACGACTGCCAGGGCAGCAAATGAATTGACCTTGCCCGTGAATAACATTCTGGAGTTCTATACCCCTGACTGGCTCAACCCCGTTACTCTTTTACCCTTGCCGGGAGGGATAGAGATTGACCCAGAATCCGCCATTATTGTTGCTTTTAATCAACCGGTTGTTGTCTTGGGAGATTCCCACGAAGAAGATCCACAAGCCCTTACTATAAGTCCTTCTGTGGCTGGAAAAGGCGAATGGATCAATACCAGCACGTACCAATTTTCGCCAGACCAGGGTCTTGCTGGAGGGGTAACCTATCAGGTCTCGCTATCGAGAGGGTTATCCAGCCTAGCAGGTGCAGATCTGGATCCAGAAAGCACATCTTTCTGGACATTTTCTACATCTTATCCACAAATGTCATCCTGGGAACCCTTCCTTGGGGCAACTGGAGTTCCTCTTGACGGAGAGATCTGGATGGAATTTAACCAGGCAATGGACCCCGTTAGTGTAACTGATAATTTTTCACTGATCGGTAGCGACGGGCAGCAGGTTAAAGGTACTATGGAATGGGATGAGGAGAAAAGGGAATTTAAATTTATCCCCGACCAGTTATTTTCCCGTTCAACATCTTTTGCCGGGATCCTCCCGGGTGAAGCGATTTCCGAGGGGGGAACCCCGCTGCAGCTGGATACACTATTTAATTTTCAAACCACAGGAGATTTCCAATATCTTGGAACCCCAGGCGGGCAGAATTATACTACCTCTATATATGAAGGTGTAACGTTATATTTCAACAATACAGTTGACAAAGATACAGTAGCTGAAAATATCAAAATCATTCCGGAAGTTACTAATTTGAGCCCATCAACAGGTGGTTCGGGTAACGTTTTGACCCTTTATGGTGACTTTGAGCCGCTCACCAACTACACATTATTAATTAGAGAATCTTTGGCGGATGAATGGGGAAGTGCATTGGGTAATGTCCGGTCAGTGAACTTTACTACTGAGCCGCTGTCCCCTAATCTGACCATCACCCAGGGAAATAATATCCTCTTCTTAACAGGCACAGAAAATTCAATTCCAGCCCAGGGTACAAATCTGCACCAGATGGCCATCAACGTGGGTTCGATACCTTCAGAAGTTCTCCCGGATCTATTTGGTAACGGACTTTATGAAACACTTGATGACTATTACCCACCAGATGTTCAGCATTGGACCCACGTGGTTAGCGTTCCAGGAGATAATAAATATACGCTCAACCTTCCGCTAAGCCAAACTGGAAACGCCTTGCCACCGGGCTTATATCGCTACCAAATTTATTCTCAAGAGCTTCCATATAACCCATCACCCTATTTGGTGGCAGTCAGCAACATACATCTAACTATGAAAACAAGCCCTGAAAATCTCTTGATCTGGGCGGTTGATCTGCGTTCTGGAGAAGTCGTACCAGATGCAGAGGTAAAGATCTACAACACAGGCGGAGAAGTCTTTTTCTCAGGAAAAACTGACCAAGAAGGTATCTTCCAGGCAGATTTCTCGACAGCTTTTGATCTCTATAATAACGTATTTTATGCCATCACAGGTGAAGCTGGACAGGAGGATTTTGGTATCACGGCGAGCAATTGGGGTTTCGGATCAGAACCTTATGAGTTTGGCCTCCGGTCCAATTTCGGCGCACCCAAACCACAAACCTATATCTATACCGATCGACCAATTTACCAACCGGGTCAAATTGTATACTACCGGTTGATCCAAAGGGATCGTGATGGAGCCGGATATGTTCTACCAGAACAGAAATCCATCCCATTAACGATCCACCTTAATGGCAAAGAGGAATATATTATTAATCTACCTTTATCTGATTTTGGTACTGCTCAGGGAGAGATCCAGCTTTCATCACAAGCGGAACCGGGATATTACCGGTTGGAGACAGATAATGGAGTGGTGTATTTCCAGGTAGCGAATTATCGAAAACCGGAGATTGAACTTGAACTGAATATTGATCAGGAAGAAACCCTGGTAGGAGAAGAATTCAAGGCAGAATTGAACGCGCGGTATTATTTTGATGCACCTGCCAGCGATGTCCAGCTGGGTTGGACATTAAGAGCTGAGCCAACGAGATTTAATATTCCCGGCTATCAGGTTGGGGTGTTGGGAAGCAATTGGTTTGATCAATCGACTATCTACTTCCCATATAATTGGGGAACCAGGATAGATTCTGGAGAGGAACAGACCAATGCCAATGGTGAATGGTCCATCCAAAAAATCTTGACCAATATTGATACTTATGATCGAGAGGTCATCCTGCCCGCTAATTATTCCCTTGAAGTAACCGCCCAGGATGAAACAGGATTCCAAGTTACTAACAGATCGGAAATATTGGTCCATCCCAGTGATTATTATATTGGCGTCAAACCTTCTGCCTGGGTAACGATTGCAGATCAGGCTGTGGATTTTGAAGTACTGGCGGTGGATTGGGAGCAAGAACCAGAGGGGATAAAAAACCTTTCAGCCGAGTTATTCAAAGTTGTCTGGCAGTATGAAAGAGGAGAGATCGGGGAAATTGATTATGTCCGTGAAAAAGAACTAGTCGCAGAACAAAGCTTCAGTACGAACCAGGTTGGGGAAGCCGAATTGACTTTTTCTCCCACAGAACCAGGCACATATCAGCTGGATATCTTTGGTGACGGAGCCAGGACAGAAGTGACTCTCTGGGTTGGGGGTACAGGAACATCAATCTGGCCTACCCAGACGAACCAAAAGATCTCCCTGATAGCGGATCAGGATATTTATCAGCCGGGCGATCAAGCAACAATTTTCATCCCCAATCCCTTCCCCGATGGTGCCCAGGCGCTTGTTACTGTCGAACGCCATAAAGTGATCTCATACGAAACCTATGCGATTTCTTCTTCAGGGCAGGAAGTAACCATTTCCCTGAGCGATGCGGATGCGCCAAATGTCTATCTAGCGGTAACTCTGATAGGTCAGAATTCTGAAGGACAAAGCAGCTTCCGACAGGGGTACATCAATCTATTAGTGGAACCAATCGATCAACTGCTTCAAGTAGAAGTGATCGGTGAACCAGAAAGGCTTGGTCCAGGAGAGGAAGTTCAATTCACTCTGCGGGTTACAGATCAGGACGGGGAACCACTGGAAGGTGAATTCTCCTTAGCGGTAGTTGATAAAGCTGTCTTGGCTCTGACAGATCCTAATTCTCCCTCGATAGTAGAGGCTTTTTACGGCATTCAACCAATCGCGGTCCGAATGGGCCTCCCTCTAGGTATGCACGCCGGAAGATTGGTTTGGGTACCAGGTGGTATGGGGGGGGGAGATGATGCAGATTATTCTGTGCGGGACCAGTTTAGAGATACCGGATACTGGCAGGCGGATATAGTAACTGATGAAAATGGCCTGGCACAAGTCGCATTCAACTTGCCAGATAATCTAACAACCTGGCAGGCTGACGCTCGCGGCATTACTAAAGAAACCCGGGTTGGTGAGGCGACAACGGAAGTTGTTACAACAAAAGACTTATTGATTCGTCCCGTTACACCGCGCTTCTTGGTAGCAGGAGATCACCTGGCGCTGGCTGCGGTAATTCACAATAACACGGCTATAAAATTAACAGCCGATGTGTCTCTGCAAGGAGCAGGAATCCAGCTAGATATCCCGGAACTCTCAACCCAGACAGTGGATATTCCCGCTGAGGGAAGGATCCGGGTTGAATGGTGGGGCACGGTGGAAGATGTTGATGAAGTTGATCTGGTATTTGTAGCTGATGCAGGGCACTACCAGGATGCGGTGAAACCTTATCAAGGGCCGCTGCCCGTTCTGCGTTATATCGCTCCCTTCAGTTATGCCACTTCTGGAGTCCTGGATCAGGCAGGCCAGAAATTGGAGATCATCTCCTTGCCTAAAAGTTTTGACCCCACAGATGGATCTCTAGATATTGAGTTGTCTCCATCTTTGGCTGCGGCGATCCTTAAGGCGCTGGATGCACTTGAAGAAGATCAGTATTATTCTACAGTAGCACAAATGTTCCATTTCTTACCCAACGCCATTACTTACCAGGCTTTGCAGGAATTGGGGGTAGATTATCCACTGCTGGATAGCCGTTTAGAATCCTTGATCCCCGAAACTCTTGATGTCTTAGATGCATCACAAAACGATGATGGTGGCTGGGGCTGGTGGCAGGGAGGAGCAAGTGACCCCGAGATCAGTTCCTATATTCTTTTTGGTTTGATCAAAGCCCAAGATGCTGGAGTTTTTGTGGAAGACCTGATGATCCAGCAGTCTCGTGGCTACCTGCTGGCAACCTTACCAGCCCTGGATATGTTAACTGAGCCATGGCAGTACAATCTGCTCGCATTGAGATATTTTGCTTTGACCGAAGCGGGGACTGATGTTGGTTCAGGGATGCAGTCCCTGGCCCTATTAAGCACCCAGCTTGATCCTGGAAATCAGGCGCTGCTGGCGATGGCTTTGGAGAAATGGCAGCCAGGAAACGAATCAACCAAATCTTTGCTATCTAATTTGGCCGGAACTGGGATACGGACTTCCACAGGAATTCATTGGGAGAATGATGGCAGCTGGTCCTGGATGAATAATGCAACTACAACTACAGCAATGGTTGCCTATGCACTGGCCCGAGTGGAAAATGCGCCAGCATTACTTCCAGAAGTGATTCGCTATTTGGTATCTACTCAGACACATGCGGGGGATTGGTGGTCCGCCTATGAGACCGGCTGGGCTGTTCTGGCGATGAATGAGGTGCTAAGGAATAGTGGCGAGCTGTCCAGTGGTTATGATTTTTCAAGCATGGTCAATGGAAGAGAATTGATCAGCGGACAAGCAGATGGTTCAAGCCAACTGGAAGCTGCTTATGCTTCTATACCGGTGGAAGATTTATATTCGGAAGCCCCGAACGCACTGGTGTTCAACCGATCTGAAGGCAGTGGAAATTTGTATTATAGAGCTCATTTACAGGTTTACCAGTCAGCAGAGGAAGTGCAGCCATATGGACACGGGCTGAGTATTTCCAGGGTTTATGCCGACTTGTCAGATCCAGAAGATATTTTGTTCACACAGAAAGGGGAAGCGGGTCAGCTTATCCAGGTTTATCTGACATTGGTATTAGAACACGATTCCTATTACTTGATGGTGGAAGACCATATCCCTGCCGGTGCCGAGATACTGGATACAAGATTAAGAACTTCCAGGCAGGATCTGGAAGAATACCAGGCATCCGCTCCTTTTAATAATGGTTGGGGCTGGTGGTACTTCAATGTGCCTCTTGTGCTAGATGATCGGGTTACCTGGGCGGCTAACTTCCTCCCCGCAGGTACATATCAACTGACTTACACTATTTCTTTGGCACACCCGGGCGAATACCAGGTGCTCCCCAGCCGGGCCTGGCAGGCTTATTTCCCTGAAGTTCAGGCCATCAGCGCAGGAGAGAAATTTGTGATCGAAACTGTTCAATAATGATGTAAATTTTTTACGTCGGGGTACGTTTTTAGTATAGAAGCTCCCGGACATTAAAATCCAAATTGAAACCAGTTGGTGTTAAATATAACCTGGCAGGTGAGGGCGACGAATATGATCAACAGGATAAATCCGCATCCACATCCGGTGCAGGATGCGCCTTTGCCAAACCCAAAAGTATTTTGAAGCCAATCGAATAATACGTCCAACATCAAGAGTTTAAATAAACCGGTAAGACAACCTTGCTGCTTGTTCACTTAGTTCTCCTTTTTGACTTTTCAACAATATATACGATCCAAAAAGCCAATAGTTGCACGGATTTTTATTGACAAGGAATAAAAGATTGAATAAACTTAGTGACTATAGGTGATTTTTTTACGATTAAATATTTGAGATAACCAGGGGGATTTAATCTTCCTTGCCTTGGTTCGCTGGCTATGACTGTAGGGTTAGCTGGTGTGGTGCTATTGCAAAGGACCAAAGTTAAAAAGAAAGCTGCGGTCCGAGAAGTACCGCAGCTTTTTTGTTTATGAAACCGAGACAGTCTGGACTTCAGGTTCAGGTGGATTAAAACGCTCACATCTCCCTAACCACAAATGAAGCCCATAGAAACTGATTACCGAGACGGCGCAAATCGCTGCTCCCACATACCAGAGCAGGTTGGGATTGTAGTTGTCCAGGATCAATCCGGCAGCGCTGGGTCCAATAGTGGCTGGAATTGCCCAAGACAGGCCAAAAACCGCCATATATCTACCGCGCATATCCTCCGGCGCGAAGTTGGTTGCCAGAGCGGACGCGGTGGGCATGATCACCATCTCACCAATGGTAATGATCACAACTGCAACCGTAAACAACCAGTAGGCTGTCACAAACCCGAACATACCAAATCCAATCATGTAGAAAAACACACCTACCGCCATCATGATGAAGGCGGGGAATTTCTTGATATAGCGAGTGGTCTGGAACTGGAACAGGATAACAGTTATCGCGCTGGCGGTTAATAAGAAACCATACCCCTGGGGATGGATACCGTGGTTATCTCGCAGATAGACCGACAGGCTGTTGTACATTTGTTGATAAACGAGGCCCATCAAAACGGATACAAACAGAAAAGCGATATAGGCAAAATCTTTCATGACGATACTGTATCCCGCAAAAGTCTTGAGCATGCTTTCAGGCTCTTTGGTGGTATCCGGTTTGGTCTCTTCGATATAGAAGAAGAAAATGATTGCTACTATACAGCTGATCACGGCATCTAAAACAAATAAAGCGAAATAACTGCGATCGGCAATAAATCCGCCAATGGTCGGTCCAATGATCCAAGCCATATTGGTGACCACCCGCAGGATACCGAACCCTTCCTGGCGTTTATCTTCGGGAAGCAGGTCCGCAACCATGGCCTGGCGGGCTGGACCTGCAATATTGGATAACAGGCCAATCACTACGGCTACGGGGATCAACACAGCATATTCATTTACAAGACCCAGAGCCAGGGTGCTGGCGGCGCTGAATACCAGGCCAAATAGGATCAAGGATTTTCTGCCGAATTTATCGGTAAGCGCACCGCCGATCATGGATCCGATCAGCCCAAAGGCAGAAAATGTACCCAGAACAATGCCTGCCTGGGTCATACCAACGCCAAATTTCTGAGTGATATAGAGAGTGAAGAAAGGGAAAAGTAGTGTGTTACCGATTTGATCGATAAAGGAGGTGCCTACAACAACCCAAAATTTTTGTGGAAAATCATTGTAAATTTTCTGCAGCCGCTTGAACATGGGGTCTCCGTTTTCTAGAGGATAGGGATTATAACATTGTAGCTATAGTGCCATATCATCCAAAAGGATGGTTCTTTAACCCCCCAGATGACCTATTTAGATTAATCGCCAATCATAGAAATAGTTACGCTTCTTGGGCAAAACCGAGTTTTTCTACTGGTTCTTTCAACTTGATTTGCACAAAGAGGAACCCCAGGAACATGATTATAGAACCTGCCAGGTATGGTAAGGTGATCCGGATGTCAAATAGAAATCCTGCCAGGAGTGGGCCGGTAAAACGCCCCAGGCTCATAAAGGAATTGTTCAGGCCCAAAGCCAAACCCTGGTCGGCCTCAGTTTCCTTGGAAACCAGAGATGAGATAGAAGGGCGTAACATAGAATTGGTAAATGCAAATAACCCGATGGTAATTAGCAGGGTAGTAAAGTCATAGGCGGTTAGGATCAGTAAAAAAGTTACGGTTAAACCCAGCAATGAGGCCTTGATTACGGTCCGTTCTCCAAAACGTTTGGTAGCGGGACCGGTCAGGACAATCTGAACGCCGGCGACCACAGTCCCGACAACAACCATTACTGTGCCAACCTCTTTAGGTCCAAAACCAAATCTTTCCAGGGCAAAAAGGCCTAAGATGCCTTCCATATTACTCAGCCCAAAGCTGACCAGGAAGCTTAATAAAAAGAACAATCCCATTGGACCTTTCAACCCTTGCCACATACCAGCATAGCGTGAGGAGATATCCAGTTTGATGCCTTTCACTCGTTTCTCTTCCGGCAGGGATTCGGGAAGAATTAGTACTATTAACAGGCCGGCAAATAGAGAGAGAGCCCCGGCCACAAAAAATGGAATTGACAGGGAATTTACACCTAGCCAACCCCCGATGCCAGGACCAAGTACCATCCCTGTACCCATGGCCGCTCCAATCACACCCATCCCGGCGCCTCGATTCTCCCTGGTGGTGCTGTCGCCGATAAAGGCCAGCGCCGTAGGCATGGTTGCCGCTGCGAATATCCCCGACAGTGCTCGGGCAACAAATAACATCCATAATTGTGTAGATAGCCCAAACATTAATAGGGCCAGAGCGTTACCAACAGCGCCAACGATCAGGATCGGTTTACGCCCCACGGAATCCGAGATCGATCCCCAAATAGGGGAAAACAACAGCTGAAATAGGGCATGGAGGGAGACCAAAGCACCAAGCTCCTGCCCACTGGCTCCGAATTGATCAACAAGGAATGCTTCCAGGGGTATCAGAACCCCAAAGCCCAGCAGGATTACCGCCAGGGTAAAGTATAAAAGGATCAAATTTCGTCTTTGTGAATTCATTAATACCTTATTTATGAATTGGCAGGAAAGCCTAGTATACCCTAATTATTCTCTGATAAGTGTTTCAGGATCTTGTCTTTGCATTCAGGGTAGAAAAGGCCATCTCTCCTGGGTTTAGATGGATTAAACAAATCCATTTAGGGTATATTCAAGGCATATCATGCCATTATTTATTCCTTGGAGAAACTAAATGAAGATCGATATGAAAGGGGGATTTGAATTCATTGAAATGTTATGATATTTAATAAATCTTATCCAAACTAAAAACATATATTTATAGAGGTGCTGAATATGAAAACGATAGGCCTAATTGGAGGCATGAGTTGGGAATCTTCCATTGAATATTACCGGATCATCAATCAGGAGATTCGGAAAGCCCTGGGAGGAGTACATTCCGCAAAAAGCGTAATGGTTTCGCTGGACTTTGGTGAAATAGAAGAGCTGCAGATGAAAGGAGACTGGGAGGAAGCCACGCGGGTGTTGGTCCAGAGCGCCAGGGAAGTTGAGAAAGGCGGAGCTGATTTCCTTTTGATCTGCACCAATACCATGCACTTAATGGCTGATGAGGTCCAGGCAGGAGTAAATATTCCCTTGCTGCATATAGCCGATGCCACAGCCCGGGCAGTAAAGGAGAAAAGACTGGAAACTGTAGGTTTATTGGGTACCCGGTTTACGATGGAAAAAGAGTTTTACCGCGGCAGGCTGGAAAAGAAACATCAGCTTGGTGTAGTTATTCCAGATCTAGCCGGCCGCGAATTAGTACATAATGTGATTTATGATGAATTGGTGCAGGGATTGATCAATGATGATTCCCGCCAGGGCTACCGGGAGGTTATTCAGGATTTAATGAAGAACGGTGCGGAAGGGATAGTATTAGGATGTACCGAGATTGGCCTGCTGGTTAAAAAGAAAGATATACCAGTACCAATTTTCGACACCATGGAAATCCATGCCAGGGCAGCAGTAGATGCTGCACTGGAGAGGTATGAACTGAGCTGACTTAGGCCATCCGGTATAATTAAAATATTCAAGATGAACGCGGCCTGTACAAACGGAGAAAAAATGGATGAGGTTTATTTTAAAAGACAGTTGGCGCTAAACAGGGATAGGGTTGCTTCATTGGCCCGGGGGATCTCCGAAGACCTGGTCTGCTGGAAACCGAATGAAGAGAGCTGGTCGATCCTGGAAGTGGTCTGTCACCTGGCGGATGAAGAGGAATTCGACTTTCCAGTACGCCTGCATATGATCCTGGAAAAATCCGAGAAAAGTTGGCCGGATATTGATCCAGAAGGTTGGGTTACAGAACGCAATTATGCTGAAGCGGATCTATATGAAACCCTAAATCGGTATATGGATCTTCGCAATGCAGCCCTGGCCTGGCTGAATTCCATTGAGGACCTGGATTGGGATACTGTCTATGAGGCGCCGTTTGGAGAAATTAGTGCCGGGGATATGTTCGTCTCCTGGGTGACCCATGATTTGCTGCATATAAGGCAGCTTGTGGAGCTGCAGCGATTCTATCTGGAGGAACAGGCCAAACCATACCGACTGGATTATGCCGGAACCTGGTAAGAAAAATCATCTATAAGAGAAAAAGGGCTGTCTTCTTAGACAGCCCTTTTGTTATTAATATAAACGATTGAAACTGTGATTCTTGGACACAGTTCCTTTATTTTATTGTGATCCCTTTTCCTTCCACCACATCACCAATGACCCAGACTGGCTGTTCCATTTTTTCTGCATTGGAACGGAACTCTTCCAGTTCATCACAGCCAATTGATAATAAGAGCCCGCCGCTTGTTTGGGGATCAAAGAGCAGCATCAAATCTTCTTCTGAGAGCGATTTGGGGACACTGATATTGTCGCCAAAATACAAGCGGTTGTCATAAGCACCGCCGGGGAAACAGAATTTACTGGCATATTCTTTGGCCCCGCTGATAAAAGGTAGCAGATCCCAGTGAATATTGAATGCTACCCCTGAAGCCTCTGCCATCTCCCAACTGTGGCCGAGCAAACTAAAACCAGTAATATCTGTGGCTGCCTTAACGCCGTGGGTTTGGGCTATTTCGCTGGCTTTTTTATTGAGCTGCTTCATCCAGAGCACAACTTCCTCGACGTGTTCTCCTCTCGCTTTTCCTTCCTTCAGGGCTGTGGTAGTAACGCCAAATCCGAGCGGCTTAGTAAGCACCAGGGCATCCCCTGGTCTGGCGGCGGCTTTGGTCATAATCAGATCTGGGTGAGCAAAACCCAAACATATCAACCCGTATTTGGGTTCTTTATCCTGGATGGTATGCCCACCAGCGATCACTACACCAGCTTCTTTGGCTTTTTCTGCACCTCCTCTCAGTATTTCTCCAGAGATCTCCGGTGGCAGATTTGCCGGCAGGGCAGCTACATTCAGCGCCAGAAAAGGTGTACCTCCCATGGCATAGATGTCCGAAAGGCTATTGGCTGCTGAGATTGCACCATAATCATAGGGATCATCCACAACGGGTGTGAAGAAATCTGTAGTTGCGATCAGAACCCGATCATCATCCAGCCGCCAGACGGCAGCGTCGTCAGGTTCTCCCAGTCCAACCAGAAGATCCGGATAATCTTTCTTGGTAAACAACCCATCTAAGGGGCGCAAGACCTGCGCCAACGCATCTGCGCTTAGTTTGGATGCTCAACCAGCACAGCTGGATAAAGAGGTTAACTTGATCTGGCGCCCGGAGGGTTTCTTTTCTTTAGAAGGCATTCTTTTCCCTTACTAAATCAATAATTCTCTATGTGGGGAAATTCTAACACAAACACTGATGGCAGATTGTGTATTAACGAGGATGTAAGATGTGCTTTTAAATAAAAGCTCCTGGAGTTTCAAAAACTCCAGGAGCTTATTAGTAATGCAGAATTAAAACTAAGGTGCTAAATCTGGCAAAGGTAGAATGTAAGGATTGTCATTAGGTACCAACATGACCTGGATACCAGGGGCCAATCTTTCGATATAGCGGTAGTTCAGAAGCAGGGGATTGGCTGCCAGTACTTCGGCAATTAATTGCAGCGCTTCAG
>Ga0307990_1001480_pt1 | contig 19746 bp, 6 predicted proteins | sample EllFjometagen129_FD_203168 | JGI IMG/M metagenome (GOLD analysis project Ga0307990, IMG submission 203168) | Marine microbial communities from Ellis Fjord, Antarctic Ocean - #129 | ecosystem: Environmental > Aquatic > Marine > Unclassified | place: Southern Ocean | collected 2014-10-08
ACGATAAATGGTTTGTCAATAAAATGATTGAAAGAATTCACAAGTTTGGACCTGTTCATGTTTATCCCGGTGAAGACGAAATGCAAGCTCTTGCAATGAATGCTTATATGGTGCTTACGGGTGAGATACAAGCTAAGGAATATAAATAGATTTAAGAATAATGAACACCGATTAACGATTTACGAAGTAACTAAAAATCTAAAATCGTTAATCATTATTCGATATTCAGATTATTTTTTTATTATCCGATAGTTTTTATATAAACCTATTTGAATTTTGATATATTTTGTCTATATATTGCACAATATTTCGAATTAGTTAAACTAAATCGTAATAACATGCAAAATATCAAATGAAAAACAAAAACACAGATATTAAAATTTTTATGAGTTCACGAGATTCAACATGCTCCGAATGTGGCGAAAATCTTGGACATAAAGCATGGATAACCCTTGACAGAGAAAAAGGTGCTCTTTGTCTGGCTTGTGCAGATTTAGAACATTTGGTTTTTTTACCTTCTGGGGATGCTGCACTTACAAGGCAATCAAAAAAATATTCTATTTTGTCTGCTGTTGTTTTGAAATGGAGTCGGACACGTAAACATTACGAAAGGCAAGGCATATTAGTTGAAGAAACAGCACTTGATAAAGCTGAAAAGGAATGTCTCGCAGATAGTGAATACAGAGAAAGACGTAAGGAACGTGAAGAAATTCGCCGTGCAGAATTGGACCGTAAATTCGTTCGTCAATATGCTATCAAAATTCGTGAATTTTTTCCTGCCTGTCCAAAACAAAGAGAAAATAAAATCGCAGAATATGCCTGTTTGAAGTATAGTGGCAGAGTTGGCCGTTCTGCATCAGCAAAAGAATTTTCGGAAAAAACCATCGGGCTTGCTGTTATGGCACATATTCGTCATACTGAAACTGATTATAATTTACTGTTATCAAAAAGCTATGACAGATGGGATGCTCGTTCTATGATCGAAAAAAGAGTAATAGAAATAATGACAAAGTGGAAAAGAACAGAACTTTAAACTGACACTAAAAATATAGTCCTTATTTTTCCCTTATTTCCTCTATTCCCCCTCATCCTATAATTCAATACCAAATATATCCTAATTTGTAATTAACACTTTTTATACCCCTTTTTCTGAAGCATTTTTAATACATTTGACGGCTAAAATTAACTTGTGATTTTAATTAAAAATCAATCTATTAAAAACTATATAATTATGAAAAAAGTTGTTCTTTTTCTTTTCGTGCTTAGTTTGTGTTTTTCTTTTACACTAAATGCTCAAAATGGCTGGAGAGAAGGCGAAAAAGAAGTTAAAGTAAACATTGAAAATCAAAATCAGGCCCGGAGTTTACACAACCTGCGCTTTAATGGTGATTTTTATAATGACCACGCAATTTTGTATGTTGTTCCTGTAGAATATGATCGTCTGATCAATTCAGGTTTTGAATGCGAGATTTTAATTAATAATTTGAACAAACATTATAAAAACTTCTGGAAAAACAGAGATGGATACCATACGTATCAGGAAATAATTGACCTGATGGATAGCCTCGTAACTGCATTCCCTTCTATTTGTGCAAAAACTATTTACGGAACTTCTGTTGAAGGAAGAGAACTTTCCGCCTTAAAAATCAGTGATAATGTTGCCACCGATGAAAACGAAGCAGAAGTGATGTTCGACAGTGGTATTCATGGCGATGAAATCGGGACATCAGAAAATTGTATCCGTTTTGCCAGAATGCTTTGCCTTGAATATGGAAATGACCCAACAATAACCGATTTAATCGACACAAGAGAAATTTGGATATATCTTATGGTTAATCCTGACGGCAGAGTAAATATGACCAGAGAAAATGCAAACGGAGTTGACCTTAATCGTGATTGGGGTTATATGTGGGATGCTTGGGGTAATAGTACCGGAGCATATTCACAACCCGAATCTAAAGCTCTTCGTACCTGTATGTTCGAAAATCAATTTGTGGTTCATACCACCTACCACAGCGGAACCCAATATATTTCTTATCCGTGGAGTTATCGTTCGAATTGGGCTCCTGATAAAACACATATTGATTATCTCGCAGGAATTTATTCTTCAACATCAGGATATTCCAGTCTTAGTTATGGACAAGGTTGTACAGGAATGTACGCCATCAACGGAAGTACAAAAGATTCAAATTACGGAATTATGGGTTCTATTACATGGTCAATGGAAATATCTTACGACAAACAACCTCCTTCCTCTCAAATTATGATGTATTACAACTATAATGAACCTGCTATGTTAGCTATGATAGAATATTCAGGATACGGATTACAAGGAACAATTACAGATATAAATACAGGAGACCCTGTTCAGGCAATTGTTTATGTCGAAAATTATTTCCAAACATATAATGATTCTGTTGTAGGCGATTATCACAAATATGTTTTGCCGGGAACATATTCAATTACAGTTTCAGCAAATGATTATGAAACTCAAACAATAAATAATGTAGTTGTTACAGATTATACAAGTGTTACAACAACCGATTTCCAATTACAACCGGATTCAGGAAAATTTGCATACAGAATTGCTTGTTGTCGTATTCCAAATAATAATACCGCAGATGAAGGAAATACTCAGGCAGTTTTCGGTGAGCCTGATGATATTAATTATTCTATCGGCAAAAACGGCTGGGTAGTTATTGATATGCAAGAACCCATTGTCAATGGAGAAGGAAGCGATTTTATTGTTTATGAAGGTGATGATTCAGATGAAGGATATACTTGTTATGTTTCTTTAAGTAAAGATGGTCCTTGGGTTTCTCTTGGCAGTGGTTCGGGTACAACTGAGTTTGATTTTTCCTATGCTCTAATCAATAATGCACAATACATTAAAATTATTGATGATGGTGATGGGACTGCAAATGCTAATAACGCAGGTTTCGACCTTGATGCTGTTGAAATTATTGAACACCCTTCAGGTGTTTATCTTTCTCTTGTTGATTATACAGTTATTGATACTGCTGCAAACGGTAACGGTTGGATTGATCCGGGCGAAACTGTTAATCTTGAAATTGTATTATTAAATAGCGATTATAATACGGCAGTCACTGTTGAAGGCACAATAAGTGCCGACCCGTTTTTTGTTACGATTATCGAACCTTATGTAAACTTTGGAAATATCTCACAAAATGATTCTGCTACAGGAATTTTTACTTTTTCGGTGAGTAGCTCCACTCCCATAGGACAAACCATAGTTGTTGACCTTGATGTTACTTCTAACAATGGCAATTACACAAATAATTATCAAATGGATTTTGTTATCGGCGAAATACCTGTTTTGATTATCGACCTTGACGGAAATAATAATTCAGGACCGGAAATTCAAAGTATTTGTGAAAATACTGATGTAGTTTATGAATATGTAAACTTTATTCCAGAAAATATGGAAAGATATAATTCAACTTTTGTTTGCCTCGGAACATATAATAACAATCATACACTATCACCAACTGAAGGAGACTTGCTTGCAAATTACCTCAATAACGGAGGGAATCTGTATATGGAAGGTGGCGACACATGGTTTTTCAATGATCCAACTGCTGTTCATTCAATGTTTAATATCAATGGTCTTGATAATGGTTCAGGTGATTTGAATACTTTGCCGGGAATAAATAACACTTTTGTTAACGATTTGGAATTTAATTACTCTGGTGATAATAATTACATTGATCATATTGAATCTGTTTATCCAGCTTTTGAATTATTTAATAATAACACTCCTGAATATTTTTGTGCAGTAGCAAACGATGCCGTAGAATATAAAACATTAGGTTCTTCTTTTGAATTTGGTGGTCTGGATGACGGAACTCCTCCTTCAACAAAAGAAGAATATTTTCAACGAATTCTTGATTTCTTTAATGGAGTATATTCAATAATTCCCGAAGATAATAATTTTGCTTTCACAGAATCTGTAAACTGTATTCCAAATCCTTTCACTGATCAAACAAGTATTAGTTTCAATCTCCGAAAGGAAACAAAAGTTATTCTTAATATTTTTGATGTTGACGGGAAAAATATAAGAAATCTTATAAGCTCAAAACTAAATTCCGGTAAACACAAAATAATTTGGGATGGAAATGATAATTCTGGAAATACTGTTGCCGAAGGAATATATTTTTATAGAATAAAAACAAAAATAAGTTCATTTACAAAAAAAGTGATATTTATTGAGTATTGAAAACTAAACAGGATAACATCCATAATTTTATTTCCAAAATTCTCAATTAATAAATTTTTAATTTTTTGCAATTAATAAAAGAATCAAATAAACAAACATTTTACTAAATTTGCCAGCTTATTTTCATAAGCTTATAAAAACATTTAAAAAAATGAAACAAATTAAAAATCAAACTCTTAACAAAACAAATTTAATATTTTTATTCATTTTTCTTTTTGCATTTTCAATTACAGCTATTGCACAAAAAACAATTTATAAAGATAGTTGGGGAAAAGCAGGATTTACGATAACTTCAGAAAAAAATACTGCTGTGCAGATAAATTATTCAATAAATGAATTTTCTTTTGAGGATATTATCATAGAAAAAGAAAGCATGAAAAATATTATTCTGCCCGGGCATTTTTTACCAAATGATGAAGGTGCTCCAAATCTTCCAGGGTCAGGACGTTATATTACAATTCCGCAAGGAGCTGTTGCATCTGTCGAAATAATTTCGTCACAAACACAAATCATCAAAAATGTAAATATCGCACCTGCTCAGCGTATTCCCTTTGACACTGAAACCGGTCCGCTGGATTATAAAAAAGATAATCAAATTTATTCAAAAAATGCATTTTATCCTGCTAAAGCAATAAAGCTGTCAACTCCTACAAAAATAAGAGGCGTTGATGTTGTTATGCTTGGTATTACTCCATTTCAATATAATCCGGTAAGTAAAGAGCTTATTGTTTACAAAGACCTGAAAGTAAAAGTTAATTTCGAGGGTGGTAATAATCAATTTGGTGAAAATCGTTTAAGAAACCGTTATTGGGATCCAATTTTAAACGATGCTGTTTTAAATTACAATTCTCTTCCAAAAATTGATTACAACACATACTCTTCAAACTCACGAGAAGAAGGATGCGAATATTTAATTGTTACTCCAAACAACCCTGAATTTCAGCAATGGGCTGATTCGCTTAAAGTTTTTAGAACAAGACAAGGAATTTCAACAAATATTGTTACTCTAAGTGAAATTGGTGGAAACACACCCACAATTCTTGAAGACTATTTTAATAATGCTTTTAATACCTGGGACATTCCACCGGCTGCAGTTCTTATTCTTGGTGATTATGGCAGCAATACTGATAACAGAATAATAGCACCAATTTGGAATTCTTATTGTGCATCAGATAATATTTTTGCTGATGTTAATAATAATAATATGCCGGATATAGTTTTTTTAAGAATTACAGCACGTGATGCAAACGAACTAGAGATAATGGTAAGTAAAATTATTAATTATGAAAAAACTCCACCTACAAACCCTGACTTTTATAATTATCCGATAACAGCTCTTGGTTGGCAAACAGAAAGATGGTTTCAGATATGCTCGGAATCAGTTGGTGGTTTTTGGAAAAATGAACTTGGAAAAAACCCTGTCAGGATTAATGAAGTTTATGGAGGTAATCCTTTAGTTGATCCATGGTCAACAGCAACGAATACATCAACAGTAGTTAATTATTTTGGACCTAACGGATTAGGTTATATACCTGCTTCACCTTCGGAATTAGATAACTGGTCAGGTGGTACTGCTTCAATGGTTTCTGACGCTATAAATAATGGTGCATTTATGCTTCAACACAGAGACCATGGTTACGAACAAGGATGGGGCGAGCCTGCATTTCATAGTAATCATATTGATAATCTGACAAACACTGATTTAACATTTATCATGTCGATAAATTGTCTTACCGGAAAATACAATTACGGTAACGAAGTATTTTCGGAAAAATTCCACAGATATTCTTATAACGGAGAAAACTCGGGAGCTTTAGGAGTAATTGCCGCTTCAGAAGTTTCTTATTCTTTTGTTAACGATACTTATGTTTGGGGATTTTATGATAATCTTTGGCCAAACTTTTTACCCGATTATGGAACTACTCCTGATTCTCGCGGTCTTCTTCCTTCCTTTGGAAATGCTGCTGCAAAATATTTCCTTCAACAATCAAACTGGCCTTATAACACAGGTAGTAAAGAAGTAACATATAATTTGTTTCATCACCATGGAGGATCGTTTTCTGTTATATACTCTGAAGTGCCTCAATCTCTTACTGTTGTTCACAACCCTGTTCTCCTTGGCGGAATTGATAACTTTACAGTTACTGCTGATAGCGGTGCTTTTATTGCTTTAACAATTAATGATGAAATTATTGGAACTTCTGAAGCAACAGGATTACCGATAAATATTTCAATTAACCCACAAAATCCGGGAGAAACAATGATAGTTACAATAACTAAAACCAATTACTACAGATACACAGCTGATGTTCTTGTAATTCCTCCGGATGGAGCTTATTGTGTTGTTGATTCTCATATTTTTACAGATGATAATGGAAACGGCAAACTTGAATATGCTGAATCGGCTTTATTTACTTTGTTTATCAAAAACCTTGGTAACAGCAATGCTTCAAATGTTGAAGTAACTTTGTCGACCGAAGATGAGTATATTACAATTACTGATGGAATTGAAAATTACGGAACTATTCTTTCACAGGAAATAATTTCGATTGATGATGGATTTGCTATTGAAACAGCAAGTAATATTCCTAATCAACATGTGGTAATTTTTAATGTATCAGCTACTGATGGAACCGATATCTGGGAAAGTTCTTTTATTGATATTTTCCATGCTCCTGTACTGGAATTATCAACATTTGAGATATTCGATCCCAACGGTAATAATAACGGAAGGATTGATCCCGGCGAAACCGTTGACATTCAAATTACTGTTGTTAATTCTGGGGCAGCAGAAGCATATAATGTTTTAGGTGAATTTATTTGTGAAGATGATTACATCACAATCAACACGAATAATTTATTATATGGAAATATTGCTGAAAGTGGTTCAAGTGTTCAATCATTTAATATTACTGCCGACGAAGATACTCCGAGAGGTTTTTTAGCCAATTTTAATTTAAATATTACAGCTGATGAAAATATCACGGCAAGTGATAGTTTTAGTATAATCATAGGACAGTTTGCAGCTCTTGTTCTTGATCTTGATCCAGGAACACATTCTGGTCCTTCCATTGCCGAAGAAATTGAAAACCTTGGATTCTATACTAATTATTCAACAGAATTTCCACAAGATGATTTAGAAATTTATCAATCGGTTTTTCTTAGCCTTGGAATATTTTTCTCAAAACATGAACTTACAATTTCTGAAGGACAATTACTTGCTGATTATCTAAATCAGGGTGGTAATTTATATATGGAAAGTAGAGAAACTTTTGATGTTGACCCTCAAACCGCTGTTCACGAAATGTTTAATGTTTCGGCTGTTCATGGTACCTGGTTTCAGTATTCAAATATATTCGGAGAAGCTGGAACATTTACCGAAGGAATGAATTTTGAATATGATGGAACTAATTCATACAATAATAATTACCTTACTGCTGATGATAATACTTTTATTATTTTAAGAAGCGAAGAAGAAGATTATGGTTGTGGGATTGCTTTTGATGGCGGAAATTATAAAACCATTGCTGCCACTCATGAATTTGGAGCACTTGATGATGGTAATTATCCATCGACAAAAATGGAACTAATGCTAAATTATCTTCACTTTTTCGGTATCGAAAGTCCTTATGTTAATGTTGATGAAATCAGCAACAAAAATTTTGAAACAAGAAGCTATCCAAATCCGTTTAGCAAGCAAACAACAATAGAAATTTTCTTAAATGAAAAATCTAATGTTACTCTCGAAATTTTCAATATGAACGGACAAAAAGTAAAAACTTTGGCAAACAAAAATCTTAATGCCGGAAAACATAGTTTTAACTGGAATTGCGAAAACGACAAAAACACAAAACTTCCTTCAGGTATTTATTTTTACAAAATACAAGCAGGAAATAATCATTCAATAAATAAGTTGATTGTAATTTAACAATAAAATTATGTAATTTTGAACCCCTCCAAATATTAAAAATTTGGAGGGGTTTTGTACATAAAACAAAGAAAATAATAAACACATAAAATAATCATGAAAAAATCAAAAATTTTATTTCTTTCTGTCATTACAATTATTTTATTTGCTGCTGGAATAAATTGGGCTGTAAGCAATAGTTCTAAAGACAAAGATAATCAGGAAAATCAAGTTAATACGCGAGTTGATAATAACCATTACTGGCAAATAAAAGCAGCAGAAGGACTTGTTTTGTTAAATCCAGATGTAGAAGTTGAACCGGCTGTTTTTACTGGAAGTAAGATAAAATCAACCCTTGTCGCAACAAGAAACTCACCTGATATAGCAGTAACATCTGAAAACTCTACGCAAAGTGAAAACTCTGTATTTATTGATCCAATGAATATTGAAACATTAATAAATTCAAATAACTCAACAACAAATCCTGCTGACAACCGAAGTTTATATGGAGCAAATGATCTGTATTCGTTCGATGGTGGCACTAATTGGGAAGGTGAAATATCAGGTACCGGTGGAAATAACTCCGGTGATCCTACAACTGCTATTAATCTTAATGGACGATGGTTTGTCGGGTACATTACTTCTTCTTTGGGTCAGGGTATTTCATATTCAGATGACCAAGGTGATAACTGGACAAAACTAACTGTTAACAGTGGTAGTGGTGCAATGTTGGATAAAAATCATTTATGGATTGATAACAGCTCATCCAGTCCTTATGAAGGAAACTTATATGACGCATGGACGCCAATGGGATATTCTCATCAAAACAATAATGAAATTGAATTATCTCTTTCGAGTGATGATGGAGTTTCATGGTCATCACCAAAAAATATTAGTAGTGCGGTTAACGCAGGTAGTCATAACCAGGGTGTTAATTTAAGTACAGGCCCCAATGGAGAAGTTTATGCAATCTGGGCAATTTATGACAGTTGGCCTTCAGATGAAACTTCTATTGGCTTTGCAAAATCACTTGATGGTGGAAACACATGGGGGTCAGCTATTAGAATAATAGAAAATATCAGAGGTATTAGGACTTCTGAGACATCAAAAAATATGCGCGTAAATTCTTTTCCTGTAATGGATGTCGATATCAGTACAAGTATTTACAGAGGTAATATTTATGTTGTTTGGTCAAATATTGGCGAACCCGGAACAAACACGGGGAATGATATTGATGGTTATATGATTATTTCTTCTAATGAAGGTGTAAGCTGGTCTGATCCTATCAGAATAAATCAGGATGCACCGGGACAAGGAAACCAACACTATTTTCAATGGGTAACATGTGATTCTGAAACCGGTTGTCTTAGCGTAATTTATTATGATGACCGTGATGTTTCAAATAACCAATGCGAAACTTATTGTTCTAATTCAATTGATGGAGGTCAAACTTGGGAAGATATTAAAGTTAGTGATGTTGCTTTTACTCCTTCTCCCATTCCAGGACTTGCAATCGGTTATTTTGGGGATTATCTCGGAATAGTAGCCAGAGGTGGTAATGTATATCCATGCTGGACAGATAACAGAACGGGTTCAGCAATGACTTATGTTTCTCCTTATCAACTTATCAATGCTGTTGCTCCTTATAATCTTACATCTTCTCTTGATGAAGAAACAGGAGATGTTGATCTATACTGGGAATTTAATGAAGGATATGGTTTTAACCATTTTAAAATTTATCGTGATGAAGTTCTTTTGGGTACTTCAGCAGAAAAAACTTATCAGGATCAATTACCTGATTATGGTTATTATTTATACTCAGTCAAAGCTTCTTATGATGGAGGTATTTTATCGGATCAGATTACAGATATAGTCCAATGGGGAAATGCACAAATAAGTGTTGATCCTTTAGCTATTTCTAAATTAGTTCTTATTGGCGAAATTTCAACAGAAACCTTTACAATTATTGATAATGGTGAGCTTCCGTTAAATTATAATATTGGTTTAACAAATTCCGATTCAGAACCTGATAACAGAAGTTATTGTTCTGCCAGTGGTGGTTGTGGTGTTTTTATTGATAATGTTGAAATTGGTGATATAAGTAATCCTTCCGAATGTGATGAATATGCAGATTATACAAATCTTTCTACACAAATGTTGATTGGAAACGAATATGAAATAAGTATTTCAGGAAGTAATACTAACCCAATGAACAGAGTAGGAATTTGGATAGACTGGAACCAGAATGAAGACTTTTCAGACGATCAGCTTGTTGCTGTTTCTGCCAATGCACCATTTACTGCTTCTATTTCACCCCCTCTTAATGCAATTGACGGACCAACTAGAATGAGAATAAGAATTGTTAATTTTAGCAACATAGAACCATGTGGTAATACTGCAAATGGCGAAGTTGAGGATTATACGATAAATATTGTTGACTGGATTTCTATTGATCCTAATAATGGAAGTATTGCATCAGGCAATTCTGAGGAAGTTGAAATTACTATTGATGGAAGTAAAATTGATGAAGGTATATACCTTTATGATTTATTAATCTCAAGTAATGATCCTGATGATCCGGAGATTGTTATTCCTTTTGAACTTACAGTTGTACCAATGCTGCTTGAAGTTAATGCCGAGCCTGTAGAAATATGCTCAGGAAATTCATCTCAACTATCTGTAACTGTTGACGGTGGTTCAGGAACCTATGCATACTCATGGACGTCAATTCCTGAAGGATTTACTTCAACCGAACAAAATCCTGTTTTCTCTTCAATTTACGAAAACACAACATTTGTAGTTGAGGTTAATGATGGAATAAATCAGATTAGCGAACAAACCACTCTTACGGTTAATTCTCTTCCCGAAATTAATCTTGGAGACGATAAGATTATTTGTCAGGGTGAAGTAGTAATTTTTGATGCCGGAGCAGGTTATGTTAATTATTTGTGGCAGGATGGTTCTACCGAACAAACTTTTACAACTGGTCAGGCAGGAACTTATTGGGTTGAACTTACCAACGAATTTGCTTGTACAAATGCCGACACAATTATTCTTTTAGTTAAAGAATTACCGCTTGTTGAGCTTGGAAATGATTCAATAATTTGTGCTGGAAATTCAATTAGCTTAGATGCAGGAAATTCGGGATCAACATATTTATGGTCAACAGGACAAACAGAGCAAACAATTATTGTTGATACTACTGCTTTTGGTATTGGAATTTATGACATTTGGGTTGAAGTTACAAGTCCCGAATTATGTAGCAAGACAGATTCAATTTCTATTGGAATTGAAGATTGTTCCGGCATTAATGAAATCATTAATAATTTATCATTAAATGTTTTTCCAAATCCAAGTGACGGAATTTTTACTGTTTCTTTAAATTCTAAAAAACGTATTATTGTTAGTCTGAAAATAATAAACAGTTCAGGAAATCTTGTTTTCGAAAATCAAAATATTGAAATCAACAAAAAATTTGCAGAGAAATTTAATTTCTCAAATCTTTCAAACGGTATTTATACTCTACTTATCGAAAGTGGTGGAAGTTATACTTTAAAGAAGATAATTATTCATTAAACATAAAATTGTAGATAAAATTCATGAATTTTATCTACAATTGGTGCATCCTCCAAATCTTAAAGGTTTGGAGGATTTTTTTTTACAATCATGTCTTTATTATTAAAATTAATCAACAATTAAAGTAATTCAAATAAAATAAAAACTTATTATTGCAAGTTAAAATCATAAAAATAAAAAATAAATAAAATGAAAAAACCAATTACGCTTTCAAATTCTTATCGAATAATAACCGTTTTGATTATTTCTTTACTGTTTACTTTTTCTTCTATTGCGCAGAAAATAAATTATTCTGACAGTTGGGAAAAACAAGGTTATACAGTAACAAGTGAAAAATCCGCTGCTGTTAAGGTAAATTATTCAATAAATAATTTTACTATTAGTGATCAAAATATCAATGGAAAAGCAATGAAACTTGTTACTCTTCCCGATGAGTTTCTTCCAAATGATGAGGGAGCACCAAACCTTCCTGGTTCAGGCAGATATATTGCTTTACCTCAGGGAGCAAAAGCGAAATTAACAATTGTTTCTTCTCGCATCGAGAGATTTAAAAATGTAAATATTGCTCCTGCACCAAGGATTCCTTTAGACACAGAAAAAGGACCTCTGGAATACAAGAAAAACAAAAAGATTTATTCATTAGATGCTTTTTATCCTGCTGAACCAATTAAACTTTCTGAACAAACACAGATCAGGGGAGTTGATGTTGTAATGCTTGGTATTACTCCATTTCAGTACAACCCGATAACAAAAGAATTAATTGTTTATCGTGATGTTGAAGTTAAAATATCTTTTGAAGGTGGTAATAATCATTTCGGTGAAGACCGTTTAAGAAGCCGTAATTGGGATCCAATTTTAAAAGATGTAATTCTTAATTCTTCTACTTTACCAAAAATTAATTACAACTATAGTTCAGATAATTCACGCGATCAAGGTTACAATTATGTTATTGTTGTTCCTGATGATGCTGGATTTATTGCCTGGGCTGATTCATTGAAAATATGGAGAATAAAACAGGGTATTTCTACTTTAGTTGTTACAACCACAGAAATAGGAGGAAATACTCCTACAGCTATCGAAAACTATGTTAACGATATTTATGCAAACTGGGATCCTGCTCCTGATGCAATTCTTCTTATGGGAGATTATGGAACTTCCGGTAACACAGTTGTGTCGCCTATGTGGGATAATTATTGTGTGTCCGATAATATTTATGCTGATGTAAATAATAATGATATGCCTGACGTGATATTTGCACGTATGACAGCTCAAAACACATCACAACTCGAAACTATGGTTACTAAAGTAATCAACTATGAAAAGAATCCTCCAACATCACCCGATTTTTATGATCACCCGATTACTGCTCTTGGATGGCAAACATCGCGTTGGTTTCAGATATGTTCGGAATCAGTTGGTGGTTTCTTTAAAAACGAGCTAGGCAAAACTCCTGTACGAATTAATGCAATAAATAGTGGAAATCCAATGGTTGATCCATGGTCAACAGCTACAAATACATCAACAGTGGTAAATTATTTCGGTCCTGATGGATTGGGATATATCCCGGCAACACCAGCTGAACTTGGTGGTTGGAGTGGTGGAAATGCTAATGATGTAAACTATGCAATTAATAATGGCGCATTCCTTTTACAACACCGCGACCATGGTGGAGAAAACGGATGGGGAGAACCAAATTATAACAATAACGATATTGACGGTTTAACAAATACTGACCTCACATTTGTTTTTTCTATTAATTGCTTAACAGGAAAATACAATTGGAGTAATGAATGTTTTACCGAGAAATTTCACAGATATACTTATAACGGAGAAAATTCCGGTGCTCTTGGCTTAATTGCAGCATCTGAAGTTTCTTATTCCTTTGTAAACGACACTTATGTTTGGGGAATGTACGACAATATGTGGCCTGAGTTTTTACCTGATTATGGAACCCCTCCCGAACCAAGAGGTTTACTTCCTGCTTTTGGTAATGCCGGAGGTAAATATTTTCTTCAACAATCAAGCTGGCCTTATAATACAGGTAGCAAAGAAGTAACATATAATTTATTTCATCATCATGGTGGTGCATTTTCAACATTGTATTCTGAAGTACCTCAACTTTTGACTGTTTTGCACGACAATGTAATACTGGCCGGAATAAATTCTTTTACAGTTTCTGCTGACGAAGGTTCATTTATTGCATTAACAGTTGGTGATCAAATTATAGGTACTGCAGAAGGAACAGGTGCTCCGGTTAATATTATTATTGATCCTCAATATCCACCTACTTTTGTTGAAATTACTGTTTTTAAAACAAACTATTTACGTTATACTGCAATTGCTCAGGTAATTCCACCTAATGGCCCATATATTGTTCAGGATTCTTTCACTTTTACTGACGAAAATGAAAATGGACAAATAGATTATAACGAAAATATTACTCTTTCGGTAACAATGAAAAATGTTGGTAGCGAAGATGCAGAAAATATTGAAGTTACTTTATCAACTGCTAATGAATATGCTACTATTATTGATAATACAGAATCTTACGGAACTATTGCGTCCGGAGCATCTGTAACAATGCCGGATGGATTTTCATTTGATGTTGCAGAAGATATCCCTGATGGTCATCAGATAATATTCGAAGTTGTTGCTTCCGACGGTAGTAAAGAAATATGGAACAGTTCAATTGCTATTCAGGGTCACGCTCCTGAACTCGAATTTGTAGGCTTTGTAATTGATGATTCAGCCGGAAACAATAGTGGAAAACTTGACCCAGGTGAAACTGCCAATATTATTATTTCATGTACAAATAAAGGTTCATCTGATGCTTATCAGGTTTATGGTGAATTATTGACCAGTAACGCTTATATTAATATTAATTCCAGTGAATTGTTATTTGGAGATATTACTCCTGATGAGGTTTTAACACAAACTTTCAGCATCACCGCTCTGGCAGTAACACCAATTGGACATATTGCAGAATTTGATTTGACCTTTGATGCTAATTTTGGAATATCTGCAATTGGCGATTTTGAACTCGTAATTGGTCAGGTGCCTATTCTGGTTCTTGATTTAGATGGCAACCAATCTTCAGGTTCTCAAATGAGTACAATTATTGAAGAGCTTAGCATACAATGCAATTATTCTACAAATATGCCTACAGATGCAAATTTATATTCTGCAATTTTTGTTTGCCTCGGAATTTATAACGAAGGATTCAATCATATTCTCTCTCAAACTGAAGGTGCCGAATTAGCTGCCTTTCTTGATAACGGAGGTAATTTATATATGGAAGGTGGTGATACTTGGTTCTATAATTCTCCTACTCCGGTTCATCCATATTTTCATATTGATTCCATTTCTGATGGTCCCAATAATGGAGATCTTGGGATAATTCAAGGTCAGGTTGGTACTTTTACAGAAGGGTTTACTTTTTCTTATACCGGAGAAAATTATTATATTGATCAAATTGAACCGGAGGATGCTTCCTCAATATTGATTTTTAAGAATCAATATCCTAGTTATGGAACAACTGTTGCATTTGATGGTGGAACTTACAAAACTATTGGATCTTCTTATGAGTTTGGTGGACTGGTAAATGATGATTATACTAAAGCAGAATTAATGGAAAAATATCTTGAATTCTTTGGTTTTACCGGAGTGCCTGAAGCACCGGCTTTACCAACAGGATTAATAGAAGTTTGTAGTAGCGAACAAGCAGTTGAATACCAGATATTATCTGTTCCAAATGCTGATTCTTATGCGTGGTTAGTAACACCATATGAAGCAGGTTTTGCTTATGGTAATGATACCATAGGCTATGTTAACTGGAATCCTGAATTTGGAGGAATTGCAACAATTACAGTTTGTGGTGTAAATATTTCGGGTATGGGGATTTTTTCAGAAGGACTGGAAGTATCAGTTACCGAAACACCAGTTGTTGAAATAGGTACAGATACAAGCATCTGCTGTAATCACACTATCGAAATATTTGCTACCGAAGGTTACGATTCGTATTTATGGTCTGATGGAACCACAGGAACTTCAGTTGTTGTTGACTCAAGCGGAGTAAGCTTTGGACCAAAAGAAGTATGGGTAGAAGTATCAACCGGAACTTGTACTACAACAACTTATCGTACTATTACATTTATCGAATGCCTCGGAATTGATGAATTTGCTAATGTTAAATTATTAGTTTATCCAAACCCAAATAATGGTATTTTTAAATTTGAAATAAATACTTCTGAAAATCTTAAATTGAATTACAGAATATTTAATTCAACAGGTAATTTGGTACTTGAAAAACATAATATTAGTATCAATAAAACTTATAATGAAACTATTAACCTATCAACTTTCGCTGATGGTATTTATTATTTGTTTATCGAAACTGAAAAAGGAATGATAAACAGAAAAATTATCGTAAGATAGTTTTTCGTTATTCAAAATAAAAAAAACCGTAGTACTAAAAATATTGTGCTACGGTTTTTTTAATATTTCAGTTTATTATTAAATTCGCTATTGATTAGCGTAATAAAAGGTTTAATTGATTACAACTTTATTAACCGAAATACCTTTAATAGTCAAAACCGAAACATAATAAATTCCATGCTTAAAAATGCTTGTGTTAATAGAAATTAATTTACTTGAATTTTCATTTTTTTCATAAACAACTTTCCCTGAATTATCAATTATTTTAATTTGTTTAATAATTTCGGGAGATGTTATTTTGATAATATCAATCGCCGGATTAGGAAATATTTTAATGCTGCTTAAATTTACTTCATCAATAGAAAAAGCAAACTCTAAAACAACATCAATTGTATCATTTCTATCTATCAAAAAATTTGTAATTACATATTCTTCATAATCTTGTTTTATAACACTTAAATTATAAAAACCTTTCCAAACATCTGGGAATAATTCTGATGCAGAAACATCAGTATAATCAGTATAAATTTCATTTGGATAATCAATACCTGTAAGTACTATTTCTGCTGAATCGGCAATTTCACCATTTAATGTTGACACATTTATTATTACATCAAAATAATTATTATGCCCAACAATATTACTGATAGTATAATCTGACCATACGTACCCATTTTGATTGTATCTGGCAGCAACACCATAAGCATACCAGCCTCCTTCAAGTCCACCATAAGCAGTATCATTATAAGTAACATCCATAGTATTTTCCAACAAAATATTTGTAGTTCCGCTTGACGGAATTGAATCGGGATCAAAATCGGAGTAACGTACTATTTTATATCCGGTAACATCACGAGAAGGAATATTATTATTTTCAGGTTTCAGAATTTTTTCCTTTGCGGAATTATTTTGTAATTCTTTTCCGTTTGTATCTGTAACAATTGCTCTGATCATCATATCCTGATAAGAAGAAAATTCCCAAATATCTGTACTGACATTATAAATATAACTTCTGTAAACTGTTGGAATATCATAATCAATCCCAACAGGAACAACATCAGGAGGAACTGTTTGCTGAACCATAGCAAGATAAAAATCACCTTCATAGATTGTGGCATCCAAATTGCTAAAATCAACCCAGAAATAATTATCCACAACTACCTCCACCGAATCAAGTTTTGTTCCGGGAAATCCATCAGTACCGTCATCATCAAAAACAATTATTTTAAAAGTAGTTCCAAGAAAATTAGCTCCGCTTGGAAAACTCCCGTCTCCAACATAAACTTTTCCTCCGATAATATTTACAGGATAAGTCCATGGATATGGTGTAAATTTTACTGCATTTGCATTCCCTGCAGTCATCCAACATATATAATCATCAGCTTCTCCATCATCATAAAAAATCTCATATTCGGGATTGTAGTTCCATTCTATGTCACATTCTGTATCTTCATAGTTTCTTATTGCAGTAACCCAAGGCGGAGCATATAATTCCTCCCAAAGTTGAGCATTAACAACTAATGTATCGTTTGGTATGGTAACAACTTCTTCTTTAATATCATTCTGATATCCGTATCTCTGAAACAAAATATCATAAGTGCCTATGAATACTTCTATAAAATAATACCCGTTTGCATCTGTTTTAACTGTACCAGCTTCAATAATAACTGAAACATCCGCCAACGCGGCTCCTGTGTTAGCATCAGTAATATTTCCCTGAATGTATGACATATTTTTTAGTCCGGGGATTACTTGTGCATTTCCTTTAAAAAAGCAAAATACTATAATTACGAGAGTTAGAAGGAAAAGATTTTTTGTTTTCATGATTGGTTTTTTTACAAAATAATAATTGACAATTTAATTCCGTAAATTCTAATAATCTGATAAACTTTCGATATAAAACATTCTGTTTGTAAAGATATAAAAGCTTTTACCAAATTCCTATGTTAATCATTAATTTTCTCAGGGTATTCAAAGTTTTGTTTAAAATTTTTATAATTTTGATGCCTTAACAAAAACGGAAAATCTAATTTATAGGAATAAAATAATAAACCGAGTGCAACTTTTATCTAATTGTAATTGTCAATAAAGCATATTTGAAAAGTAAACTTTGACTCATCCTATACATTTTATTAATACAAGATGGATACGGGAATAACTATTTAATGAAGTTTGTAAAAAACTATATTCCCAATTTCTGCATCTTAAGTTATTATAATTGCAAACAAAGAAAATGATAAACTAACAAAAAGTCAACTGATGAAAAAAATAATATCACTATTTTTATTAATATCTGCAATCACCTCATTTAACTTAGAGGCACAGATAATTGAAAAAACTTACTTTTTTTCTGAATATAAAATAACACAAAACGGAGATTATAATTTTATAAGTTTTGAGAACACTCAAATGGCAGGACATTTAGGAGAGCCTACTCTACCTTATCATTCCATTTCACTATTATTACCTCCGGGCTATGTTGCGGAATCAATTGAAGTTATTGGAGAAAATGAAACATTAATTTCAGGGGAGTATCAACTCTATCCTCGTCAGGCTTCAAGACCTTTATCCGAAGAAAACTCAGGCATCTTTCAAAAAAATCAAAATGTTTATGATTCGGATATTTTGTATCCGGAAAAATTAAACGGAGAATTCTCAACTGAATTTTTAAATGGATATTCATTTGTATTATCAACCTTCACTCCGGTGAAATATAATCCGGCAAACGGAATCATTTCATGGTATAAAAAAATTACTATTAAAATAACAACAAAGCCAGACAACAAAGCCATTCAGGCTCTTGCAAACTTAAAAAGTTCCGAAAACATTTTAGAAAAAGTAAATACTCTAGCACAAAATCCTGAAATAATTAAAAATTATTCACAAACCAATAATCGTGATGATGATGATTATGAAATGATGATAATTACTCCTTCATCCTTTGAAGATAATTATCAGGATCTTATTGATCTTTATATACCTAGAGGTGTTAAAACCGAAATTGTTACAACGGAATATATAAACACTAATATTTCGGGACAAGACATGCCCGAAAAAATCAGGAATTATATTATTCAGGAATACCAGGCTCATGGTGTTGAATATATTTTGCTTGGGGGTGATGTTGAACATGTTGCTTATCGTGGTTTTTATTGTTACGTTCAATCCAGTTCGGGTTACGAAGATGATAATATTCCTGCCGACCTTTATTATTCAGCTCTTGACGGGACATGGAATGATGATGGTGATAATCGATGGGGAGAAATTGGTGAAGACGATCTCTTACCTGATGTTTCGGTAACAAGATTTACAATTAGTGATACTGTTGAACTCAACAATATGCTTCATAAAACAATTTCATATCAGGATTCTCCCGTGCTTGGCGAATTAGATAAACCTCTGCTTGCTGGTGAGCATCTTTATTCTGATCCTATGACATGGGGTGCCCAATATTTGGATCTTCTAATAGGTTATCATGATGATAACGGATACGAAACCACAGGTATTCCAGAAACAGACAATTACGATACTTTATACGACCGTAGTGCATCTTGGTCAGCAAGTCAGTTGATTGCAGAAATAAATCAAGGAC
>Ga0307990_1001481_pt1 | contig 19746 bp, 21 predicted proteins | sample EllFjometagen129_FD_203168 | JGI IMG/M metagenome (GOLD analysis project Ga0307990, IMG submission 203168) | Marine microbial communities from Ellis Fjord, Antarctic Ocean - #129 | ecosystem: Environmental > Aquatic > Marine > Unclassified | place: Southern Ocean | collected 2014-10-08
TTCATTTCGAGAAAAATTAGGAGAAATTGGTCAAAAACATACTGAAAATTCTCAAGTAATTTCAATGGGGATTAATGAATATTTAAATTCTTTCACTACAAGTATTGAAGATTTTTTTAATTTGAATTTAAATACTATTTTACATCCTGATGATATTTTGGCTACTCTTGATTTAATTGAAAAAGTTGGTAAAAAAAGACGAGAAACAGTTTCAGCATTATTGGGAGATTATGATGACTTGGAAGATGGAAGTCGCCAACCAATTTCAGCTTGGAGTTTATTTCTTGCTATTTTAAAGTTTACTTCTACAGAAACAAATATCAATGCAAAAATTATTGTAGAAAACGCCGCTGTTAGAAATTTAGTATTTCCTAACCAAATGCTTACTGCATTGACGTAATTTTAATGAGAACAAAATAGTAAAATAAATAAAAGGAGGAGAGATTTATTTTTCTCCTCCTTTACAAATTAAAAAGGAAATATAAATTATGGCTGACAGATCATTTGTACCAAATCAAGAATATGATTTAGAATTAAAAATTAAAGGAAATGATTATACAAGTGATCTCGTAAAATGTCAAATAATTACGTCATTATCAATTCCATATATTTATGTAAATTTAACTCTTAATATTTTTCAAGATGATATTTTAATAGAAGAAATATATGGTCAAGATAAAATTGAATTAATAGTTCGTTTATTAGATAAAGATGGAAATCTTAAATCAGATCAAACATTTGATTTAATGTTATTGAATTCCCAATATCAAAGAAAAACTCAGGGAATGGCAAACATGGGAATTGAAACTCAACGTGAAAAAACTATATTAAATATTCCTACTGTATCACGACTTGATTATAAAGAAATGGCAACGATTATTAATAAAGTATATCACAATAAAATAATGAGTGATATTTTAGCGGACTTAACAAAAGAATCAAAATTAGAATTGAAACTTGATTCTGATAATATAAATAAAGAAGTTTTAAAACAAGTTATTATTCCACCAATGACTTTATATAAAAGTTTAAATTATTTAGATAAGACTTTTGGAATTTTTGATGGACCTTCAGGATATTTTAGTTTTGATGGAAAATTATTTGTAAAAAATCTTTCTAAAAGAATGACTAAAAAAGTCAATTTAAATATTTATCGTTTATCAACAGATGAACCAGATCTTGAAAATACTATCATTGATGGTAAATGTTCATCAAGTTCTGAAAATTTTTATACTTATCATGAATTAAAATTTAAATATTCAAACAATACTAAATTTGCGATTATTTCAAAAAATTTAAAATATATAGTAAAACCTTCAGATAATTTATATTTTATAATTGAAAAAGATTTAGAAGACATTTGTAAAAATGAAGGATTGGTAACAGACAATACAAAATCATTTATAGAAGTCGAATCAAATTCAAGAATAAGATACATGACAGATCATACAGGATATGAAAAAACTGAAAGTTTCTTAAAAGCAGATATATCAAAAGCAATTTCAAATATATTATCTATGAGTGTAACATTAGAGAAAGATTTAATAATTGAGAATTTTTTTAATGTTGGGGATTCTGTAGAATTATATACAAAGATACAAGAAGAGATGGATTTAGGTGGAAAATATATTTTACAATCTTCTGTTATTAATTTTGAACGATTAGGAAATAATAATTGGGGAAATAAAATTAATATAAATTGTATAAGGACATCTAAAACTTTAAAGTAAATGAAATAAAAAAAGGATAAAAACTAAATAAAGGATAATATTATGAATCCATGTGATATTTGTATTGAAGAAGAATGTAAGGGTGAAAAAAATTGTAATTGTGAAACTTGTAAAGTTAAAAATGAATGCACAAAATTTCTACATCCAACAATTCGAATAACAACTAAATGTACACAATCCTGTAGCCATTGTTGTTTTTCATGTTCTCCAGAGAAATCTGATTTTATGTCAATTGAAACCGCCTGGAAAATAAGAAATTTCTTAAATAAACATGAGATTAATGTGATTAATTTAATGGGTGGTGAATTTTATTGTAATCCTGATTGGAAAGAAATTTTAAGTGCCTTAATTGAAGGTCTTGGTTTTTGTAGACTGACTTCAAATGGAGATTGGGCTGGAGAAGATAATTATTATGAATTTATAAATGAATTTAAAAGGTATGATAATTTAAAAATTTCAATATCAAAAGATAAATGGCATACAAATAAAAATGTTGATAAGGCAGAAGAATTATTAAAATTAAATAATATTAATTTTAATATTGCTACAGATGAAGAAACTACTGATGAATCTGTTGTTCCGATTGGAAGATCAAAATGGGAAAGTTTTAATATGTTTGGAATGTTTGCCATGTATTGCAATAAACCTTATAATAAATATGCTTTTTTAATCGATGAAGTTGGAGAAATTTTTAAATGTGCAATGGGAGCATGGAGATTTACAGATATTGAGGATAAAGATTTTAAAAATAGATTTAAACAATTCAATCAAGCATTTTATAAATCACATATAATGTCATGTACACAATGTATAAGAACGAATGAACGAATGGAATGGGAGATGAAAAACAATGCCTAAAAAAATAATAGTTGAATCAAGTAGTTATTTAGCAATATATAAAGATTATAAAACTCCTTGGGAAGATGTTTGGTTAACTACAACAGTAAAACCAGGAAGAAAAAAATTAAAATTGGCTCCTTGTTTAATAGGGAGAAAATCACTTGAAGATGATTTATTATGGGAAAAAAAATTTAAAAATGAAGATAATGATTTATTTTCTCAAGAAGAATATGATCATTGTAAAAATGTTTTAAAAATTATTAATAAAGAAGAATATTTTTATCATTACTTCAATGATAAAAATATACTCGATATATATTCTCCTAAAGATTATATAGATCGTGAAGAAGCTGAAAAAATGATTGGTGAATTAATGAAAAAATATTTGGTTGATTCTGTTAAATGTAAATGGAAACGTCCAGGAATTTTTATTCAAAGTGCATAGGAAAATTATTATGACAAAAATAAATGGAATATTTTTAAAATATAAAAATATATTAAATAAATTAGATTTTTACGATCTTAAAAGTCTTCTCGTTGAACATGATGAATGGTTCAATCCTGAAGATTGGTGCCCTAAAGAAAGATCAGAAGTTGATGAAAATAATAAATCTCCAATCATTGATTGGATAATGGACATAGATCCAATCTTTGTTGAAGGTGGATTAATTGATTTTTTACACACGAAATTAGGAGAATAAAATAATGAACGCCGAACAAGTGAAAAAAAGAGAAATGGAATATTTAGAAAGTGAATTACATTATCATAATGATCTTTATCATGTTAAAGATTCTCCAATTATTTCTGACTCTGATTATGACAAAATGTTTGCATCGCTAAAAGACTGGGAAAAAATGTTTCCAGATTTAAAAAGTGAAACATCCCCAACATTAAGAGTTGGATGTAAACCAATTGATAAATTTAAAAAAGTAAAACATACACATAAAATGTTAAGTTTGGACAAAGGGTTTAATAATGAAGATTTTTTAACATTTGATAAAAGAGTTAGAAAGAGTTTAGGAAAACAGCTTAATTACATAGGAGAGCCTAAATTTGATGGATGTGCGATTGAATTGATATATGAGAAAGGTATATTAATAAAAGCCTCCACAAGAGGAGATGGGGAAGTTGGGGAAGATGTTACATTAAATGCTAAAACAATTAAATCTATTCCTTTAGTTTTAAATACTCAATGGACATTTGATTATCCTGAAATTTTAGAAGTTCGAGGTGAAGTTTTAATCAGTAAAGATAATTTTATAATTGTTAATAAAGAAAGAGTTGAGTCTGGAAAAGAACCTTTTGCAAATGCCAGAAATGCGGCGGCTGGATCATTACGACAATTAGATTCAACAAGGACTGCAAGTCGAAGATTAGAATTTTTTGCATATAATGTTGGTGATCCTAAATGTTTTAATGTTTTTAAGGATAATAATATGAAAGGTGATGTCGTTTCTGAACAAACAAGTCTTTTAGGATTTTTAAAAAGTTTTGGATTTAAAATAAATGATACTCTTAGTTTAATTTTACAAGATCATTCAAAAGTTATTGAATATTATAAAATGATGGCAGAAGAAAGAAATAAATTAAATTATGACATTGATGGAATTGTTATTAAAGTAAATGATTTCAATGATCAAAAATTATTGGGGGAAGGATCTTCATATCCAAAATGGGCAATTGCTTTAAAATTTGAGGCTGAACAAGAAACCACAAGAGTTCTTGGAATCACAATTCAAGTTGGGAGGACTGGAACATTAACACCTGTAGCAGAATTAGATCCAGTGGAAGTTGGAGGCGTTACGATTTCTCGTGTGACTTTACATAACGATGAGGAATTACACAAGAAAGACGTTCGAATTGGAGATAAAGTTTTTGTTCAAAGGGCCGGGGATGTTATTCCTGAAATCGTAAAAGTAATTACTGAAGTTCGAGATGGTTCAGAAATAGAATTTGTAATGCCAACTGAATGTCCCTCATGTAATAGTTTAATAATTAAACTTGAAGATGAAGTCGCTCATAAATGTACTAACATCAATTGTAAAGAGAGAATCAAACAAAAATTAAAACATTTTGTTGGAAAAGATTGTTATGATATGGATGGATTTGGCAAAGAACTAATTTATCAGCTTGTTGATAAGGGGAAAATTAATAATCAATATCATATTTTTAAATTGAAAAAAGAAGATTTATTAGAAATGGATCGAATGGGTGAAAGGTCTTCTCAAAAAGTTTTAGATACAATTAATAAAAGAAGAAAAATTCTATTACATAGATTTTTGACTGGACTTTGCGTACATCATTTAGGAAAAACTATTTCTAAATTTTTGGCAAATACTTATAAAGATATTGGAATAATTATGAGTTTATCAAAAGAAGATTTAGAAAAACATGATGGAATTGGTCCTGAAATTGCAAATCAAATTTATACATATTTTCATTCAAAAGATGGGATGGATTTAATCGATGAATTATTATATGAAGTTGAAATTCTTTATGATAACCACCAACCAATAGATAATAAATTACTTGGAAAATCATTTCTTGTAACAGGGAAACTGAAAGTGAAAACGAGAAATGAAATTAAAGAATTAGTAATTTCAAAAGGTGGTAAATATTCTTCAAGTGTTTCTAAGAATTTAGATTATTTAATTGTTGGGGATAAACCAGGTGGAAAGTTCAAGAAATCTGAGGATTTGAAAATTACAATATTAACTGAGGAAGAATTTTTAAGGATGGTGGAATAAATGGGAAGAGAAGTAATTTACTCATGTGATTTTTGTTATGAGAAGAATATAAAAGGAGATGAGATAAATATCATTCAAATTGACTATAATGATGATTATCTTGAAAATCATTTTGTATGTCATAAATGGTATAAAAAATTTTAGAATATTGTTAAGGAGTTTAGAAAAGGAAAAATGAAATGAAATTAGACAGATATAGTTTAGTGTACCCAATAATTAATTTAATAATATTATTAGGAATTTTATATTTGAGTTATTTTAATAATGACTATATATTTTATAGGATTCATGGATTATATATTTTGTTAGGAATATTTTTTTCAATTTCTCAATTATTTTCATTTTATATAATTGAATATCATATAATTAATAAAATCTCGGTTGATGGAAAAGAATGCGTTGCTACGTTATATGACAATTACGTTACATTTTATTTTTCAAAAACCAATTTAATATATTCATATCGATTAAGAAGATTAATTAAAATAAAACATATCGAGATAATTGAATATTATAATTTTAAAAAAGATTTTGTAAAATTTTATGTAAATCCATATAAATATGTATGGGAGGTTAGTGATAAATGAAAGTCAAAAAACCAATAAATTCAAACTATTGTGCAACAGTTGTGGAATTAAAAAATATCATTCCTTTACCTAATTGTGATAATGTTGTTCATGCAAATATTTTTGGAAATTTAGTAATCGTAGGAAAAGATGCAAAAGTCGGAGCTAAAGGATTATTTTTTCCACCAGAAACTCAATTATCAAAAGAGTTTCTTTCAAATAATAATTTATATAGACATGAAAGATTAAACATTGATCCAGAAAAGAAAGGATATTTTGAAGATAATGGAAGAATAAGAACCGTTAAATTTAGAAATAATCCTTCAATGGGATTTTTTATTCCAATGAATTCTTTGGATTTTATCGATCATGTTTATGGAAATCCCGGAACTTTAAAAGTTGGTCAAGAATTTGATGAGTTAGATAGAATCCCAATCTGTAAAAAATATATTGTAATAAAGAAAAATAAAGGAATGGGGGGAATTCCAGGAAGTAAAGCTAAAAAAAGAGATTTAAGTAGAATCGTTGAAAGTCAATTTAGGCTACATGCTGATACATCTCAATTAGGAAAGAATTTACATCAAATTAAAGAACATACAATAATTAACATCACAGAAAAACTTCATGGAACTTCTTTAGTTTCTTCTAAAATATTATGTAAAAAAGAATTAAAATGGTATGAAAAAGTTTTTAAAAAATTAAAGATTCCTATTATAGAAGAAGAATATCAAAATGTTTATAGTTCAAGGAGGGTAATAAAATTTCCTAAAAAAACAAATGATTTAAAAAATTCATTTTATAAGGAAGATATTTGGGGATTAGCAAATAAACGACTTATAGATTTTCTTGATGATGGAATGACAATATATGCAGAAATAGTTGGATTTTTATCTACTGGTGCATATATTCAAAAAGATTATGATTATGGTTGTAAGTCTTGGGATTTTGAAATTTATATTTATAGAATTACACATACAAATACTTTTGGAAAAGTTATTGAAATGCCAATGAATTATATTCAAAGTTGGTGTAAATATAATGGGTTTAAGGCGGTTCCATTATTATTTTATGGAGAAGCCTTGAAAATTTGGGATTGGAATTATTTAATAGATTGGGATGAAAATTTAAGTTTTCAAGATAATTTTTTAAATCGAATTAAATCTAAATATCTTGAAATGGATTGTGAGATTTGTAAAATAAAAAAAGTTCCAAGAGAAGGGGTTGTTGTTCGAATTGAAGATATGCTTTTGAAAGCTTATAAACAAAAATCTTTTAAATTTTTAGATCGAGAGACACGAAATTTAGATAAAGAAGTTGTAGATATTGAAGAAGATCAGGAGATTTTTTTTAATAATGATATTGATGAAAGCATTCGAAATGATTATAAATATTAAATAAAAATTAAAGAATAATAAATGAAAAAAATATTGATTAATGAAGTTGGTGAATGTTGTAAAATTCATAGTTTTATGGATTTAAGAGATCCCTTAAAAGAAAAAGGATTTAAAGTTGATTATTATGGAGAACTATGTCCTCATTATATCATAAAGAAAAAACACATGGAATTTTTAATTTGTAATAAAAAATATGCAGATGACGAAGAAAAAATATTTGGAGAAATCGCAGTAGGAGAAATGTAAAAATTAAAAGAAATAAAGATATAAATTATTGAATTAGCTATATATATTACTTATTGATTATGAGTATTCATGACGTTTTTATTCGATTATAAATAATATCTATTTTAATAATTTATTAAAATAGATATTATTATTTACTATAGGGAGAAAAATTAAATGAAAATTATATCAAAAAAAATTGATTATTATGATTGTATCGGGTCATATGGAGGATATGATATAGATGATAAGATTATTTATCTAAGAAAATCTAAAAAAATAAAATTTAAAACACCAAGATTATTTTCAAATAATTGGGAAGAAAATATCGAATTTATGTTTTTAGATATTGAATATTCTGGAAAAAATTATTCATATAAAATCAATAAAAAATTTATAGGATTTTGTGGAGAAATATTTCCAGTATTAGAATTTAAACTTAATCATATAGGTTCTTATAGTAATTCCCATTTTGAATATATTGAATATATTTATACACTTAAACAATTTGAAATTTTAATTAAAAAATATCCTATTAAAAAATTTCTTGAAAGATTTTATGATGAAAACTATAAACCTTTTAAATGGTTTTCATGGGATACACAAGGATTACATATTAAAAAAGATTATTCAAATTTTTTTAATTTATTTTTAAAAGAAAATCATAACGAAATAATTATTAAATGGGAAAAATTATTTGCTAAATATAATATTCCAATATTTTTAATTAAAAGTTTTCCTAATAAAGAGATTAATATTATAACAAATCCAATAATTTCAAAATTTCAATTTTATAAAGTATATGACCCTTTTACAACATTTCAAAAAATTTCACAATATATCAGTGGAGTTTTAGGAATTAATAATAAAGTGATAACGACTATTGCCGATTCTGACATGTTAATAAAAAAAGGATTTGATGATAAATCTTTCAAAACTCTTTCTCCAGGCAAAAAGAAAAAGAGTAAACGAATAAGGAAAAAATAAAATTATGTATGAAATGATCTGTTCAGGTTTAATTGTATATGGGGTTCTTAGTATTTCAGAAGATATTTTAAAACATTTTAAAAATCCTCATTCTCAAAATATAAATCAAATTGAAATTTTATTTAATTGGTTCATTGAGGAATTTTTTAATAGATCTGAATTCAATGGAAAGTCTGCTAAAGATGCAGATCTATTATTAAGAGATAAAGACAATGTTGATAAAATTAAAAAATTATTAAAGGAGGCTGAATCAGATTATAAGACAATTATGTCAAAATTTTATGTAGAAGCCTGGAAAGATTATTCGATGAAAAATAAAGGAAATTGAAAATGAAAATAGAATATTTTTACGATGGATTAATTGGGATATCTTTTAAGGATGGATATCGAATCACTGAAATTGAAAATATTTCCAATAATGATATTATTAATTTTTTAAGTGATAATTTTGGTGAAGGTGTTGTTGATAATAAAAATTCTAATTCTAATTATCTTAATCTATTAATTAATGCTGATTCGTGGTTATTTGTTGATAACAAATTTAAAAAGGAGATAAATATAGTTTTAAAATTTCGAAATATGGTTAATGAGTTTTTGAATCACTTTAACCTTAAATGTGAAATAGATGAAAATAGTTTATCAGATGAATTTAAATTGAAAAATAAATTAATTAGATTTATATCTAAACCTAATAATCAAAAAAATAGAAATAAAATAAGAGAAATAGTAAGAAAAACTTTAAATATTAAACTATATTCATTTGATTTAAAAATTAATCAAAAAGGAATTTTAATAAATAAATATGAATAAATATGAATAAAGAAAATTGAAAATGTAAAAAATAAATTGTTAAATATAATTAAAGATAAATTAAACTAAAAAGGAGAATGTGTTATGCTTATTATTACTGGAGGAATTATTGGATTTATTGGCGCAGGATTATATTATGGAAAAATTACTCCCGAAATGATTCGAGAAAAAACAAACAAAATCAAAAGCTTTTTTATGGACACTAAAATTGATGAAGTTTTTGAGAATGATAAAAAGACTAAAATGAAATAATTAAGATAAAACATATTAAAGGAAATTTAAAATGCCTTATATTAGAGTTGCGAAATATTCAATAGAAGAAATTTTTCCATATTTCTTTTCACAAATAACAATAGAAAGATTGATTAAACAAGGATATTTTCCAAAATATATTATGGAAGAACATAAATTAAAACTTTTTAATGGTTATCGAGTTTCACTAGGGTCTCATCGGTATAAAAACTTTTGTCTGAATGGAGTTGTTTGTAAAACATGTGGTCTCAGTGGAACTTTCTTCGCATTGGAAAGGTTAGTTAATAAAAATTATTATAATAGATATATAAAAGACCCTGAAAAATATCTTAAAACAGAAATCCGTTTAGATGCTAAAACATCTAAAAATTATAATAATGGAAGTTATCATTTTAATTTATATGCGATAGATAAAAATGGCGATGAAGTTTTAATGACAAAAGATCATGTAATTCCAAGGTCTAAAGGTGGATCTGATAAAGTTGAAAATTATCAAACTTTATGTACAAAATGTAATAGTAAAAAAGGAAATAATTTAAATTGGGTTTATTCCAAACCAAAATCCCAATGGAAAAAAATTAAATATTATACTCCAAAAGATAAACCAATTTTAGTTTTATTAGAAAAAGAAATATTTGGAAGTCGTATTCATGTTGGGATGCTCGGAGCTAATGCAATGATTGCAGGTCAGCTTAAAAAAAATTGTCCAAAAATTATTGGTTGGCAAAAACTTCCAGAAATTGATTAATAATATTTTTCGAGAACAAATATTAAAACAAATAATTATTTTCACTTTCTCTTATTATTAAATAAGAGAAAGTGAAAAATTAAAAACGTAAAAGAATGAATTATGAAAATTATAAAAAACTTTAAAAGATATAAAAACAATTTTATTTTTTTTGGGCAAATTTTATTAAAAATCAACAAATCAAAGAATAAAATAAAAGAAAGGTAAATAAAAATGAATTTAAATTTAAGTGAATATTTAAATTGTAAAAATAATTTTGAATATTTTTATTGTAATTATGTTAAAATTATAATTTCTAAAACTAAATTAATACCTACTCAAAAACAAATTGAATTTAAGGATAAAAAATAAAAATGGCTCCCCCAGTGAAAACTCAAAGTAAAAAGAATAAAATACTTATAGAATATATGAAATGTAAGAATGATTTTGAACATTATTGTAAAAATTATGTCAAAATTGAAATTCCTGGGGCTGATCTTTTATTAAAACCTTACAAAAAACAAATGGATCTTATTAAATCCATTCAAAAATATAATTTTGTATTATCTTTAAAATCGCGACAAGTTGGAATTTCAACGATTGTTCAAGCATATGCTTCATGGTTAGCAGTTTTTCATAAAAATGTTGTTATCGGTATTGTTTCAAAAGATGCTCCTGAAGCTACTGATTTTGCAAGAGCTATTATGGGAATGATTGATAAACTTCCAAAATTTATGACTCCTAAATTTAAGAAACGAACTGAACGAACATTTATTTTAGATAACGGTTCAAAATGTTATGCTTCTCCAGTTGCACCAAATGCTCCAGATAAAACACTTCGAGGTAAGGGTGTGACATTCTTAGTAATTGATGAAGCTGCATTTATTAAATTCGTTGATGTTGCATGGACAGCAATGGTTCCTGCATTATCAACAAGTCAAAAACATGCAAGAACTAATAATGTTCCTTATGGAACTGTTTTATTATCAACACCAAATAAAACTATGGGAACTGGAAAATGGTTTTATCAAAAATATTGTGATTCAATTGAAGAAATAAATGCATTTAAATCTGAAATTATTTATTGGAAAGATATTCCTGAACTTTTAGAAGATCCTGATTGGTATGAAACTACATGTAAATTATTAGATTATAATCAACAAAAAATAGATCAAGAATTAGAATTAAAATTCTTACCATCTGTAGGATCTTTCTTTGATGCAAAAGTTAATTCTAAATTACAAGATGATGATTATAAACCAATTGAAATTTTAAAATTATTTAATGGAGAAATTTGGAAATTTAGTGATCCTGAACCTGGAAAGTTTTATATACTTGGAGTTGATACAGCGACAGCATATGGACATGATAATTCAACAATTGTAATTTTTGATTATGAAACATTAGAACAAGTTTGGGAATTTAGAGGGAAATTAAAAGTTGAAGATTTCTGTAAAATTGTAAAATTAGCATGTCATCAATATCAAGGATGTGTTGTAGTTGAAAATAATTCTGTTGGAAATCAAGTCATGGAATCAATCGATTCAAGTGAATATTCTTTTATGATGTATAAAGAAAGAAGAAAAGTAAAAGGATCAAAAGGTCAACCAAATGGAGTAAAATTAATTCCAGGATTAAGTACAAATTCAAGAACTCGTCCTTTGATGATTGATTCATTATATACGTATGTTAATGAATTTACTGAAACAATTAAATCAAAAAGATTACAATTAGAATTAATTGGATTAGTTGAAAAGTCAAGTGGTAGAGTTGAAGCTGATGAAGGAGGATATGATGATTTAGCATTAGCAGCCTCGATGGCATATTTTGTTAGAAAATATGATCCTCCAAAAATGATCGAATTTCAACAAAAAGAAGAATATTCATCTGATATTCGAGATATTGTTGAAATGAATGACATACTTGCTCCTGGTGCAGATATTGCTCATATTAAAAAACATATAAAAAATAATTTATTAAACGATGAAAATTTTAATGGAATCGTTGATATTTTTAATATTAATAGAGGGTAGGAAATGAATCAAATAGATAAACAAATAGATACTTTAATTGATGAAAAATTATTTATTCCTGATAGAAAAAATTTAAAACCAATTAGTGATATTATGGGAGTTAAATTATATACTTCTGATAAATTAAAAAAAGATTATATCGATTCAATAAAAAATAGTAAGTTTGGAAATTCAATTGGATCACCTATTGAAAAATTAGTTAAGTCAGGAGAAATTATTCCTTGTTGGTTAAATAAAAGATTATTTTCATTAACAATATTTAAATTATTTTCCTCAAGTCCTACTAAAAATATTGCTGGTTATTATTTTGGAGATAAGAAAAAAGTATATATTATAATTGATAATAATATTAATTTTTTTACTCATGCTTCAGATGATCAAATTGCAAAAATAACAATTCATGAAACTTTACATATGATGGCATTTAAAAATTCTAAGAAATTTTATTCTATTTTTAAAAAGAATTTAATAGAATTTTATGATAATTATTTTGATGATGTTTTTGAATTAGATGATAAACAAGTTGACACTGAAGAAGTGGTTGATTATTTAATTAAACTTCAAAATAGACCTTATCATACGAATGCTGATATAATTGAATATGGAAACATAATTAAAGAAACTTATATTGGAAATAGCAAATTAAAAAAAGAAGAATTTAACGGGGTATTATTTAATTTTTTATCTGCTGTTAAAATTATTGTAAGTAATCCGATGTCATTTTTAAGAACTGCTAAAAAATTTGATTTGATAATTGGTCATCCATTAAAACTTTCATATAAAATTACATTCAAACAATCTCCACCAAATGATAATATATATTTTCAAGAAATAATTACTGCATCTGAAATAATCTCCGTTGCATCTGAAATGAAAATATCCTCAGATATGATTAATGCAATCAAATCAATTTAAAAAGGAAATATAATATGGCAACTAAAAAAGACAATACATTAGATTTCGATTCCAGAAAGGAAAAGTCTGCATACGCTTCGATGTTAAGAACATTATCTCCTAACAGTTTAAGAAAAATTAGAAGATATGGATTAAATAATACTATTATGATGGGAATTTCTAATATAGAAGATAAAATTGGTGAAGGTCCTCAAGAAGGATCAAATATAAATGAAAAATCAAAGCCTATAAAAACTGGAGCAGTAGAAAATAAAGACTTCAAGAGAACATCAAATGAATTTATGAATAATTCAACTTCGATGTTTAAAGTAATAAAAGATGTCAATCTTGAAATGTTATCAAAATCTACAAAGATGATAACCACAGCGGGATCAGTTATAAATAAACAACTTGATATCGATGAAACTAAATTAATTGGAAAATCTTTAGCGAAATCAACTCCAATCATTGGATATTTTGTTTCAAAATTAATTGAATCTCCTGAATTTAAAAATGCCGCAACTGGAATGGCTAAGTTTACTGGAAATGTTGCAAAAGGTGCGTTGTCAAGTATTGGAAGTTATATTAAATCAAGACCTAAAAATGAAAAAGAAGATAAATCAATATCTAAGAAAATTGTCGATTCTAAAAAGAAAGTTCCTTCTTTGGCTGATGGTGGATATGTTAAAAAGGGAGGACTTGTAAATGTTCATGCTGGTGAAGTGGTTGGTCCAATTGAAAAAGTATTAACTGCAAATAAAGAAGATGCAAAATCAATTACTGGGAGTATTAATTCATTATCAGGTGCTCAAAAAGAAACTTCTCTTGATCTTGGTGAAACGATTACAAGAGGAACCGCAGAAAGTATTTCAACATTAGGAAATACTTTTGTTTATTCTATGAAAGGAATGGAAAATACTTTTAATTATGGATTGAAAATGTTGCCAAATTATTTAATGAGTTGGATTAGACCTTTTATGGAATCTATGAAAAGAACAGGCGAAGATTATTATAAAGATCCAAGAGTGAATAATATGGATAAAATGGTATCAGCTATTGTTGATTTGAGAACTACTTTAGTTGGATATAGGTCCATGTGGGAAAGATTGAAAGTTAGTTTTATTACAGCATTGTATAAGCATCCAGCGATGAATACGTTTTTAGTTGGAATGGGGTATTTAGTCAAAGCAACGACATTTCCATTTAGATGGTTATTTAAAAAGAGAGGTCTATATACTAAAGATTTACCAACAAAAGGAAGCCCTCAAGAAAAAACTGCAACGACTCTTGGATTACTTTATTCAGGATTAATGGATAAATCAGATAAAACAATTCAATGGATTAAAGATGTATGGATTGGATTTTTTGGAGATAAAGCCCAAAAAGATAAATTGAAAGCAGAAAAGAAACAAAGCGATCAATGGACTATTTTTGGAACTACCATGAGAGGAATGTGGCAAGGTGGAAGAAAATTATATGGAAAAGCAAAAAATAAATTCATAGATAAAAATCCAAGAATTGCAGAAAAATATAATTTAAATAAAAATGAAATCAGTCAAGAAAAAAATCCAATTCCAGAAATGTTGGGGAGAGAAGGAAATTATGTTATAGATAAAATTCCTCTTGGAAGAACGATTGCAAATTTATTTAAAAAGAAAGAACCTATTGAAGAAAGCGCAATTGACAATTCTGGAAAACAAGTGGTTGAAACTCTTCATGAAATTAAATCTAATGTTTCTAAAGAAGGAGCGATAGCTTCAAATGTTATTTACTTATCTGATATCATGGAAAATTGTTGTCATCAAAGAGGAGTTGAATTTAAGAGAACAGTTAATGATAATTCATATTATCAAAATATAAATCAAAGAAATTTTGAAAAATCTAATAAAATTGATAGAAAACATTTATCAGTGGTTCAAAATATTGACAAAACTTCAAAGAAAACATTGAAGGAAGAAAAAACACAAACGTCAAGATTAAAGAGAATGACAAATAGATTTAAAAAGTTTGGTTCTTCTATTTTCAAATATATTTTAATGTTTGGTGGAATGCTAACAAGTCTTCTTGGGCCAATGATAGGGGGAGTTGTTTCTGGATTATTTGGCGCAATTGGATTGGGAGGAGCTTTATTATGGAGTGGTGGTAAATTTATTTTTAGTGGAATAAAAAAATTATTTGGGGCGGGAAAAGGTGTTGTAGAGTCCTCTAAAAAACCAGGATTTATTGCTCGATTATTAACTGGATTAAAGAATGTTATTATGAATTCTTTTAAATGGTTAATTAAAACTGGTCTTCCTGCTTTTTGGAATTTTGTTAAAACTGGTTCAAAAGTTGTTCTTGCAAAAGCAACCAAGCTTACAAGCCCTTTAATTTCTACCATATCTGAAAGTAAAACAGGTAAAAACATTGTTGAAAAAAGTGAACCAATTATAAATAAGATTAAAAGTGGATCTAAAATTGTCGCTGGAAGTAAAGTTGGAAAAAATATTATTGAAAAAGGTGGGAAAGTATCTAAGACTATTTCTGAAAGTAACGTAGGTAGTAAAATTGCAAATAAAGCTATGGATATTTCTAAAATAGCTAAAAGTAAAATAGTATCTAAACTTGCGCCAAAAATTGCAGAAGAAGGATTGTCGATAGCGTCAGGATTATCTAAAGAAAGTAAAGTTTTAAAAGTTGCTGGAAAAACTACAAAAGGAGTTGGAAAAGCTTTAAAATTTGGAGCTAAAGGATTAGGTAAAATTGCGTCAATATCGACCCCGATCATTGATGGATATCTTGGAGGGGTTAAAGCTAAAGAATGGGGAGTTTCAAAAAAATCAGCACAGATCGGTGGGGCAATCGGAGGAACTGAAGAATCTGGTATAGTGAGAGCAGGCTGGGGAGCATGGAAATGGGGAGCGATTGCAGCGAGTATTGCTGGAAGTGTTGCAGGGGTTGCCGCTGTTTTAGGCGCACCAATCACAATTCCTGTAGCCGCAATCGGTGCAACAGCCGCCGCAATCGGTGCTGGAATATCAGGATATGGTGGAAAAAGAATAGCCAAAAAAATTGACGAATATAAAAAACCCTCCACAAAATATGAAAATATGGTTAAAAAAACAAAAGATTTAAAATCTAAAACTTCTGGAATTTTATCTAATAGTCTTGAAAAAGCAAAAGATTTAAAATCCAAAGCTTCCAAAAAGTTTACACATGGACTTGAAAAAGCAAAAGATTTAAAATCCAAAGTTTCTGAATCTTTTTCTAATGGACTTGAAAAAGTAAAAGATAAAAATTTTAAAGTTCCTTCATTAGCTGAAGGAGGAGTGATTAAGAAAACTGGATTGGTCAATGTTCATGCTGGTGAAGCTGTTGGTCCTCTTGATAAAATTATTGAAGGAGTTAAAGATAAATATAAATCAGTTAAAAATAAAGTATCAGATGGGTTCACATCAATTGGAGAAAAATATAAATCAGTTAAAAATAAAGGAAAAGAAATATATAAATCTTCAATAGATAAAATATCTCCTTTAATCTCTTCGATGTCTTCGGGCGTAAAAAGTGGAATTGAATCGGTTAAAGATAAATATAAATCTATTAAAAATAAAGTATTTAACACAATAACTCCAAATTCTAAATTTGGGTCCGTTAAAGATATATTATCCCCTGAAGTTTATCATATTTTATCTAAAGAAAATAAAGAGAAAGGTATTGAAAAATTCAAACAAATGAAAGAAATGGGAATAATGCATTTTAAGAATGGAAAATGGAAAATTACTAATCATTATTCTGAAAATTCTTTAGACTCTAAAATTAATTCATCGAGATATCAGGAGAAATTTAAACCTGGAATCAAAAAAAGATATGAAGGATTAAAAGCTCAATATCAGGAGAAATTTAAACCTGGAATCAAAAAAAGATATGAAGGATTAAAAGCTCAATATTATCCTGAATTTAAACCTGGAATCAAAAAAAGATATAATTCAGTAAAAGATAATTCTGGTAAAATGTTACCTCTTAATAAAATAATTGAAAATTTAAAAAATTATATATCAAAAATTCCAGAAAGATTATCTGAAAAATTTAGAAATTTTAAAAATAATGAAATGAATTCATTTCATTCAACATCGGATAAAATATCTAATGTTATAAATTCAAAAACGAAATCTGAAATCAGATCTATTAAAGATATATTATCCCCTGAAGTTTATCATATTTTATCTAAAGAAAATAAAAATATTACTGAAAAATTTAGACAAATGAAAAAAATAGGAATGGTGCATTTTGAAGATGGTAAATGGAAAATAAAAAAAGAATTGGAGAAAAAACAAACAAGATATAGATTACCTCAACAAAAAGCAAGATGGGAAAATTTAAATGAAAAAATAAAAGATAAAGTAGTATCAATAGATAAATATAATGAACTTCCTAATAAAGCTAAAAAGTTATTTAAAGAAAAAATTAAAAATACTTCCGTTGAATCTGAAAAACAAACAAAAATGCTTAAAGATTTTACAGAAAAGACCACAAATATTGTTAATAAATCTTTAGAACAATCTACAAAAATTATGGCAACGACTGTAACTAATGTCAGTGAACAATTAAGTAATAGCGTAACAAATATTATAAATAATAATCAATCAGGACAACAAAATAATCTATATGATCAATCTCTTGATAGTATTATCAAAGGAGATTTATTTTAAAATGAAAGGATAATATAAAATGGCTTTTTATAATATGAATGACAATCTTAAAGATAGAGGAGATTGGGATGTTCTTCCTGAAGTTATGGGAATGCCTCCAGCAGAAGAATTAAGTAATTTAAGGCATTATGCAATGCCAGTTGTTGAAATAACTCCATGTGTACCAGATTTTACAAGGGGATCTTCTTTATTTAGGGCTAAGAATGCGTTTGACAATCCAGTTGGAAAAACTCCAGCATATACAGATTTATTAGAACAACATGGATTTACAACAAATGAAAAATGTTTGAAATATGCATTTCTTGCAGATAGTTTTCCAACTGATAATTTTGGGAACGAATATGGAGAAAGTGTTTTAGATAAATTAACTGGAACTGTGTCTTCAGCGTCCGCAGATATAAGTCAAATATTTGGAGCAAGAAGTATAACGGAAGCAAATAAAATGATTGGAAAAGCTGGAGCCGATTCTAATTCTACAGTGGGGAGTATGATTTCAGGTTTAAGTAATATGGCAGACTCAGGAATGAATGTTTTAAAATCATTTTCAAATACAGCAGATAAATCAGGAACACTTACTTCTTTTGGTTCAATGGCTGGTGATGTTTTGGCTGGTGGAAGAATTGATTTCCCAACTTTATGGAAAGGAAGTTCTTTTAAACCATCGTACTCATTAACTGTTAGATTATTTAATCCTAATCCTGGAAGTGAAAATGCAACAAATAAATATATCATTGGACCAATCGCTTCATTATTATTATTAGCAATTCCAATTTCTGATAATGGAGTTACATATAATTGGCCTTATATTCATAAAATTAGATGTCGTGGAATTTATAATTTACAAACTGCATTTATTAGTAATGTCACAGTAATAAAAGGTGGAGATCAACATCAAGTTGGATTTAATCAAAGATTGGGTATAGTTGACGTTCGATTAGATTTTGGAAGTTTATTTAATAGTATGATAGCAATGAATAATGCTTCAAATGAAGATAGACCAACATTACAAAGTTATTTAGATGAATTGAAAGAAGAGAAACCTGATGTTGGTGAAGCACTTTCTGATGAAAAATATAAACGGTCTCCGGGTTATGATAAATGGCTTGGATATACTTATACTGGTATTGCCGCAATTAGATCTTCACAAAGAGTTAAAGATATTACAGAAGGAAATTTATTGAAGGGAATTGCAATAGATACATATGATGCAATTAGAGGATTGTTTTAAGTATTTAATTTTACTATATATATTACTAAATGATATAGAGTGCTTTGTTTCAAATTTTTATTTTTTTTTTAAACTAAAAGAAAGAGTATGAATTTAAAAGGCAAAAGTAATCAAAACATTAACAAACAATTAAATGGAAATTAAAGATGAAAAATATTCCCGAAGATAATTATTGTGATGAATGTCCATGTTTGATTTATGACAATTTTGACAAATGGGTTTGTAAGTTGTTCGAAAATTTATTAGAAGGGGATGAGAAAGGAATTAAAAAATTAGAAATTTGTAAATTAAAAGAACCAAAAATAATGTTTTTTAATTTAATGTAAAAAAGAGGATTTTATTATGAGAACTATTCATCTTGACGATAACGATTGCCTAATAATTATTAAAACAGATTCAAATCAAGTTGAGGTAAACGTTCCGATGAAATTTCTTGAGGATGAAATTCCTGACAATGCAAAATTATGTGTTGCTTTAACTCATTTGTTAAATGATCAAAATGAAACTTTAAATGCATTAATGAAAAATAAATGGAATGAACTTTTAGAATATTTTAAAAGGATGAAAAATGTTAAAGAGACGCCCGGTAATAAATGACATCCTAAGATTTGATTGGTTTGATGA
>Ga0307990_1001483_pt1 | contig 19737 bp, 18 predicted proteins | sample EllFjometagen129_FD_203168 | JGI IMG/M metagenome (GOLD analysis project Ga0307990, IMG submission 203168) | Marine microbial communities from Ellis Fjord, Antarctic Ocean - #129 | ecosystem: Environmental > Aquatic > Marine > Unclassified | place: Southern Ocean | collected 2014-10-08
ATTTTATGTGTGTCCAACGTCTGCCTTGACCCTCAAAATGAGCCGCGTTAACGCGGCTCATTTTGTAGTGGTCCAAGGCTTTGTTCGATGTCTTTCTGCAGTTCGCTGGCAAGCGCATGGCTGAATGATGAAGCTCCCGAAAGAGAACAGTGACCATAGTCAACAAAAATAGCATCGGTAAGCTTGGCGTCCGTTGGTACTTGCCAGTTCACGAATACATACTGCGAACTCAACTTATCCAAGAACTTCGTGTGCTTCTCGAATTCGGACCTACGGGCCGCATTACTGTTCACGTATCCATAGTACTCAGAAACAACGGGGGGATGCACCAGAATCACTTCCGCCCCCTGCATGACTAATCCCTGTAGGAAACGCTGGAACTGCTTTGCTTTACGATCACTGAATACGTAGTCCAACATATGGCAGCGAGATATGTTCTCTGGGAAGAAATCCGGATTATTCTTTAGTGTCTCCTCGGCTTCTTTATCACAGTGGTACCTCGGCGGTTCTATATTCAATGCTCTTGGCGGCTGTGAGCGTAGCTTGACGGCGGCAAGCCAGTCATGAAGTGTCCGTCGGGGCAAGAACATGCGATAGACAAGCTCCCCCCCAGCCAGAAAGCTATCAGTGGTTAGAACATCTTCCATATTCCCCCAGTTTTCGGCCTCACGACGGTACGTTGATTTCTTCTTGGTAATGGGGTGCCGAGAATGCGTGGTAAAAGTCCATGGGTTCACCTCCACAACAAAGACTCTTATGTCAAGCGGATCGAGGTCGACACGGGCAAATGCTTTAGAGAATTCCCACCAGCCGAAAGAAGGCTGGGACCAATTCATGAATCTTAAGTGATCATTCTCAAACCCATCCAAGAAGACTTCAGGGAGAATAGCGGAGTGAAAACGACTACTCCCAAGAAACACCACTGATGGCACTGACGGCTGTTGCTGAAGACCTCGTATATACCGAACTATCCTACCTATTCGGGACGCGGAATCGTAGGGATTCATAGATCGGTTGATTGCATAGTTTGTCGTAGCCAATAACGCGAAGGCAAGGACTCCACCTGCGATAATTCTCACGGAGAAAATAGGTTTTACGCTCCTAGAACTGGAAGTAGATGAATGACTGTGCATTTGTGTCTCCGAGGCAAAAAATTAGAAAAACCATCGTGCCATAGATAAATCCCTTAAGGAAAGGGACGCGGTCGAAGCCACCAAAAGGTGTCTCTTCGCCACGAAACCAGCACAGAGCATCTAGTAAGACGGCAATTCCGCCATAGAAAAACAGGTAGATGATTGACTTTAGAGGGAATGCGCCGTGAGCTAAGGTGAAGATGCGAGAGATGATACCCACAGATTGCGTTAACGAGCTTGACCTAAAGAACACCCACGTTAGGCAAACGAGCGCAAAAGTAGCCAGAACTCGGAAGAGCCAGCCCGCTGAGCACCAAATACCAGTCTGGTGGGGCGGGTGATTCGTAGATATATCCTTATTTTTCATCATCAACTTATGGACTGAAAGGTAAAGGCCATGAAGCCCCCCCCATACGACAAAGTTCCAAGAGGCACCATGCCACAATCCACCTAACAACATAGTGATCATTAGGTTGCCGTAGGTTCGTAGCTTGCCCTTGCGATTGCCTCCTAAGGGGATATAGAGGTAATCACGCAGCCATGTGGAGAGAGATATATGCCACCGTCGCCAGAAATCTGTAATATTTGCCGATAAGTACGGTTGACGAAAATTAATACAGAGACGAATGCCAAACAGCCTGCTGACTCCTCTAGCTATGTCGGAGTAGCCAGCGAAATCGCCGTATATCTGCAATGCGAAGAGGGCGACTGCAACAATCAGTGAGAAAGCACTCTGGCTTCCCCATTCACTAAAGGAACTGTTGACCAGAGGAGCGACACTGTCAGCGATAAAGACCTTCTTGAAGTAACCCAGAATACACAATTCAAAGGCAGCGGATATATCTTCGCGGGTTACCCGCCTTTTTCGCTCAATTTGGGGCAATAAGTGAGTTGACCGTTCAATTGGTCCCGCCACCAGTTGCGGGAAGTAGGCAACGTAAAGAGCAAAAGACAAGAAATTGGATGAGGGGGATTGACGTCCTCGGTAAACATCTATTGAGTAGGCCATTGTTTGAAATGTATAAAAGCTAATTCCCACCGGAAGGATGAGTCCTAAAACAGGCAGATTTGCTTCAAAGCCAAGTATTCCCAAGGCCCGCTCTGCTGAATAGATGAAGAAATCACAGTACTTGAATGTACCGAGTATTCCGAGGTTTGTAATCAGGCTTACTAGCAGAAACCTACCTTTCTTTGCTGGATGTTTCGCCATCGCGATACCACATACATAGTCTACCACCGTGGAAAGCCACAATAGGGAGAGGAAGCGCCAGTCCCACGAGCCGTAGAACAGGTAGCTTGCCAGAAGAAGCACTAGGTTCTGAAAGCGCTTGCCGACTGAGGAGTGGATCAGCCAGACACAAGGCAGAAACAGTAAAAATATTAGGGAATTGAACAGCATATTGTTATTTCATCGAACGTTTAATGAGCATCATGACGTAATATCATGGCTCAAATTGAGGTTAGGCTATACGGATTTGTGTTTTTAGTCAATTTATTATATTTTTGGCATTTATTTTATGTCATTCCGTTTGTGTTTTTAAGGTTTGTTTAAAAATGCCAGATGATGTATATCTCGGGTCATTGATATCCAACAGGGGGTTTGATGGGCGTTAAAATGACGTAATTGCCCTTTATGCGGGTGTTATGCATCATGACGTATATCCAAATATTACGGGAGGCTGGTTATGCAACCTATTGATTTGCAACCATTTGATGATTTTATCCGTGAGCGAAATCTGGTGGATTCGGCGCATCGGCCGTATTACAACCGTTGGGTTCTCCGCTTTTTGCGGGCTGAGTTCGACCGGGATCATCTGACCGCAAGCGATTTGTTGCAGTGTTTTTCCGATCAGTTGGCTCGTGATGATTCAGTGCAAGACTGGCAACTGCGACAGGCTATGCAGGCGGTGGAGCTCTATTTGAATGTCTATTTGCCGACGAAGAGTGGGAGCCCTGAACCCAGTGCTGCCGAGCGGGATCTTCTTTTGTCGGACGATGAACAGGCGATGCGGAAAATGAAGGAGCTTTTGAAGCTGCGACATTATTCTCCGAAGACGTATAAAACCTATGTTGGATGGGTGGGGCGCTATTTCCGATATGCTGAGGAGCAAAAGCTGGAGTGGAATTCTCCGGATACGGTGCGGGCCTATCTTTCCTATTTGGCAACCCAGCGCAATGTGGCGGCATCGACTCAGAATCAGGCCTTTAATTCTATCCTTTTCCTTTTCCGTGAAACGCTGAAGGTTGATTTGAAAGAACTAAACGCCGTGCGGGCAAAACGGGGCCCGAAGCTTCCTGTGGTGTTGTCGATTGAGGAGACCGCTCGTTTATTACAACATGCGAAAGGACCGGCCGCATTGATGTTGCGCTTGACGTACGGAGCCGGATTGCGTGTTTCAGAAACCGTACGGCTTCGCGTGCAGGATCTCGATTTTGATAGCGGGGCCCTGATGGTTCGTTCCGGAAAAGGGGATAAAGACCGCGGTTCGATTTTGGCGGCCAGTCTAACGGCTGAGTTGAAAGATCATTTGAGTCGGGTGCGGGCTTTGCATGAAGAGGATCTTAAAAAAGGGGTGGGTGCCGTTTGGCTCCCCGGTGCGTTGGCCCGCAAATATCCGAATGCACCCACCGAGTGGAAATGGCAGTATGTTTTCCCGGCAAAAAATTTATCGGTAGATCCGGAGAGCGGCCAAACACGGCGGCATCATGTTCAAGAGCAGGTGATGCAACGGGCTCTTCGCGATGCGGCGTCTGCGTCCGATATGACAAAGCATGTGACCGTCCACACCCTGCGTCATAGTTTTGCCACCCATTTGCTCATGCAGGGAGTCAACATTCGTGAGGTGCAGGAGTTGCTCGGTCATAAGAACGTCGATACAACGATGATCTACACGCATGTTGTGCGTAATATGAGCAGTCGGCCTCAAAGTCCGCTCGATATGCTTTGATGTTTAGACTCTTCGTGATTTTTAATGGAGCGATGTGGCTGCGTTTTTAGACGGGATGTAAAAATATACAACGCATTTAGCAAATCTCGCCGCCGAAAATTCCAATGGTTGGAAACCGACAGCGTCGGGGCGCAGAAAAACTTCCAACCCTTGGAATTTTTGACCTGAATTTTTCCAATGGCTGGAAATCTGCGGATTATTTTGGCAGAAGCGGCTTGAGCGCCTCTTTGAGTATCGGCTGAAGGTCGATTTTTTGGTCGGCGCTTCCGAGGGTGCCGTCAAATACGTGAACGGCATTCTGCTTTTCCAGACCCTGGATCAGCTCTTCAAACTTGTTCGGGGTTTTGAGTTGGCTGTTCATCAGAATTTCCACTTTGGCGGTGCCGAAGCTGGCCGCTTCGCTGACCATCGACGCCGAGTCGGAGGTGACGAACAGCCGGTTGCACAGCTGAATGAAAGCCGGAACCGGATTGTACGAATCGCGCGAATTAATCAGCCGGTAATCGAACGGCAGTGCTTCAAGAATCTGTTCGACCTCTTTCGGGGTGCGCCGCGAGGTGGTCACCCAGCGTTCGCAGCCGTCCGTTAGCGCGAAGGCTTGTTCCAGCTTTTCTTTCAGCGCGGCGGGGTCGATTTCTGAGACGGCGTTGGGGCCGCCGATGATGAAGCCGGTCGCCGGAGCCTGCGCGGTGTGTTTGGTTTTAAATTCCGCGGCTTTCTCTTCGAAAAACGTTGGGTCGGCGGCGCAGAGGTTCAGCGGCAGTTCGGTGATGTTGTCGCGTTGCGGCGGGTGGTCGTAGGCCGGGCAGAGGATGGCGCTGAAGTCCGGGCGGTATCCCTTTGGGTTCAAAATGGCCACATTCGGAATGCCCAGTTTGCGGGCAATCACCTTGTTCGGATAGAAGCTGGTCGATCCCGTCGAAATAATAAGATCAAAAGATAGAGGACGGAGGTCAGAGGACAGAGGTCGGCGGGGAGATGGATCACTGACTCCTGACATCTGACTCCTGATCTCTGACATCTGAAAGATGCGGCTGGTACGCCAGCCGAATCGATCAAAGAGGTACGAGAGCGCCTTGGCTGCTTTGCAGGAGTAGGAGACGGTTGCGAGTTCATAGTCCAGTCCGAGGTGGCGGCACAGCGCGACCGACTGGTTTTCATGTCCCGGCTTTCCGTCTGTCAGAATCAGCGCGTTCATTTAATTCTCCACCGGTTATGCATCCAGAGCCATTGTTCCGGATATTCTCGGATCAGTTTTTCAAGCGCACTCTGGTGAATCTGGGTGAGTTCTGCAATCTGTTCTGCGGTCGACTTTCCGTTGTCGGTCCATTCAATGGGGTTGCTGGCGACCAGTTTATATTGTCGGGGCGCGGTGCGCACCATCGCGATCGGAACGACGAGAATATCCAGTTTAATCTGCAGGAAGGCCGAGGATTTAATGGCGATGGTTTCTTTCCCGAAAAATTTAATGGGAACGCCTTCCCTTTCGTTGCTTTTGATATCGATCAGCAGCCCGACATTTTCTCCCCGCTTCAATGCTTTGGCAACCTGCGGCAGCGCGCGGCTTTTATAAATGACGCGGTTTCCGAAAGACTGCCGCATCGGCGTGACAATCCGGTCGTCAATCAGGCGGTTGGTTCCTCGGCGGGCGACAACGTTTCCCTGGCGGATGCTTTGCGTTCCGGTGTAGTGCGACATCAGTTCAAAATTACCCAGATGGCCGGTGATGGCGAGGAAGCCCTTGTCGGAACGACGTTCCAGTTCAAGGAGATTTGCGATGTCGCGGCCATCCACCATGCTGATGAGTTTTTCACGGTCGATTTTCCCGGCCAGCACCATCGCGGACTCGGCGATCATCTGTCCAAAGTGGTCGTAGGCCGCCTGAGCGATTTGCGTGCGCTCCTTTTTTGTTTTTTCCGGAAACGCGAGCTGCAGGTTCATTTTGGTGATGCGCCGCCGGCCTCCGCCGAGCAGGTAGAACAGCGCGGCGACGATGCGGCAGGTGCCGTAGATCACCGGCGCGGGACAGCATTTTAGAAAGGCGAAAAACCCGCGTGTCAGGAAATATTCTATTTTTTCGCGAACCGGATTCATTCGTTCCCAACCGGAACCAGCAGGTCGTTGAGATAGAGCTGCGTAATGAGGTCGCAGTCGAGACGGTGCCCCGCCTTATACGAGGTGATCTCGCCGGCAAACCGCGCGTCGGGAATCAGCGCGATGGCCGCCAGCAGGTCGAGTACGCCGCGGTGCCATGCCGCCTCAAGCGATTTGCCGTTGCGGATCAGACGCGGCTGGTTGTGATATTCCTTTTTCTTCGCAATTAGAATGTTTTCATCCGTGTACCCCAGATTCCGGACATCCGCAAAAATTTTACCAATGGTTTTGCAGTAGAGCATTTTTGCGTACGGCGTATTGGTTCTCGCCTCCGCGCCGATCAGCACATTTTGGAAATTCACCGGAAAGACAATGCGCTGCTGTCCGATCGCATTGGAGAAGTTTACCGCGGCATCGACGATCAGTTTCGGTACGCTTCCGCTGTTCGGGGCGAGGGTCAGGAACTGGCCGTGCGGCCAACAGAGAGTGACCGGCTCTTTGACCGTCACATAATTCACCTTGCTGCTCAGCGTCCGGCGGCCCGCGCGGTCCAGCGCTTCGACCAGATCCAGACTGCCCCGGGTGAACAGCGGCGGATCTCCCGAGTCGATCTTGATCATTAGATTGTCCACATCGACTCCCATGCGCAGGGCGATGATGTGCTCCACCATACGCACATAGTTGTGCGGGTTGCCCGCGCGCAGCACAATGTTGCTGATGATTGATCCGGTCGTCCAGACGTTATCGATCGCTACACGGATCGGCAGAGAATCTGGCTGATCGGTCCGGTCGAGCCACCATCCCGCGCGCTCGGTCGGTTCAAAGGTGATCGTGGTGGTGGTTTTCCCCGCGAAGGTTCCCCGCCCGGAGACCGTAACCGGCTCCGCAATGGTTCTTGCTTCTCTGCGGAGCGGCTGGGTCGGCTGATCGGTCAAATCCAGATCCATAGGAATTGCGTTGAACTCCGCATAGGAGGCGTTGAGGATTTCCTCATCTCCCCCGAGAAGACGGCCGGGCTGTTTTTCTATATCCATGTGTTTTCCGTTTGGTTAACTTATAAATTCTGTGGTCTAAAATACGAAAGCCGTTATAGTGTTGCGAGACTCAAACATTGGAAAAACAGGAAGCCCATGAGCCGATTCAGACCGCTTTTTTCATTACTGCTGATTTTCATTTCCGCACCACTGCTCGCCGCGCTGAGCGCTCCGTGGGTCTATATGGCCATTCAGTCCCGTGCGGCTGAGGTTATGCAGTGGGTGCAGGAGTCCAAAATCGCCGGAACCCATCTGTTCTGGGCCGACATCGCGAACTCGATCTTCACCTCGCCCTTCCGACGGGTCAACGACCGCCTCGTGCTACTTCTGGTTCTCGGGCTGTTAATTCCTGCCTACCGCATGAGTGGCCTGCGTGGCCGGGCTGACTTCGGTATTCCGAAGCGGGCGGACTGGGCGCGTTTGTTCGGAACGGGACTGGTGGTTGCTGTGGCCAGCATGCTGCTGGTCTACCTGATCGGCCTGTTCGCCGGCGTGTACGGCGCGGTCGAGGTCGGCGGCGATATCGTCAGCCAGCTGCTGAAGATCGTCATCGGTATGCTGCTGATCGGCGTGATCGAGGAAATTCTTTTCCGCGGCTTCATCCTCACCGCGTTGCGCAAAAGCCTTGGGCCCGTTACAGCGGTTTTGCTGAGCAGCGCGCTGTTCGCGGCGGTGCATTTTATTAAACCGGCCGAACCGGAGATCACCGACCGTTGGTATTCCGGCTTCCTGCTTTTCAGCAACTTGTTTGCTGAAGCGAGCGACACCTTTTGGCCGGAAGTCTGCACGCTTTTCTGCATGGGAACCGTGCTAGCGACGCTGAGCTACTGGACCCGTTCGGTCTACATCACCATCGGCCTGCACGCCGGATGGGTCTGGATTATGATGCTCTTCCGGCTGTTCACCGAAAATCAGGGACGGCTCGTGTGGCTCTACGGCCCCGGCGAATGGATTTCCAAAGGATGGGTCGGTCCGATCATGGCGCTGGCCGTCTGGGCGGTGGTGTTTGCAACCCGCAAAAAATGGATCGCGCTGGGCGGTGTTCCAGAGGGCAGAGAACAGAAGACAGAGGTCAGCCAGACCATATAACCGTTCCCCTCCATGGGAGGGGTGGCCGCAGGCCGGGGTGGGTAATGGATTCAAAAAGAATAATCAAATCAGCGGGAACGGTTAGTTTCTTCACCTCGCTTAGCCGTCTGCTCGGCCTCGTGCGCGACGTGCTCATGGCCGGCTTTTTCGGCACCTCGCTCGCCATGGATGCCTTTGTGGTCGCCTTCACCGTTCCCAATCTGTTCCGTCGACTGTTCGGGGAGGGGGCGCTTTCCTCCGCCTTTGTGCCGGTGCTGGTCGAAACCCGCGAGAAAGAGGGCGACTCCGCCGCCTGGGCGCTCGTCAACCGCATGTTGGTCTACCTGGCGGCGGTTCTCACGCTCATCACACTCGTTGTCATTTTGTTCGCCCTCTTTGTTCCGGTTCAAAGCGCCAAAGCCGCCGCTGTCTTTGACCTGCTGACGATCATGATGCCCTACATGATCTTCATCTGCCTCGCCGCCGTTTCCATGGGAATCCTCAACAGCTTCCACCACTTCGCGGTTTCCGCCTTCGCACCCTGTATCCTGAACCTTCTCTGGATCGCCACCGTTTTGCTAGTGGTTCCAAACATTGGAAACTCGCCGGAGGAAAAAATTCACGCCGTGGCCTGGGCGGTTCTGCTGGCCGGTTTTCTGCAGTGGGCCGTCCAGTGGCCCATGCTTCACAAGCTTGGCTGGAGAATTTCCCGGGCGCAGACTCCGCCGAAAGCCCGACCCTTCGGGCCTGATCCAAAGGTTGGAAAAATTCTGCGCCTGATGGGTCCCGCCGCGCTCGGCATGGCGGTGCTGCAGCTCAACGTCATCATCGACCGTCTGCTTGCCCTGTGGGTCGGTGGCGGCGCGCCGTCCGCGCTCTTTTTCAGCGAACGGCTCATCTACTTCCCGCTCGGCATCATCGCCACCGCGCTCGGCACCGTGCTGCTGCCGGTGTTTTCTGGCCACGCGTCGCGCGCCGACTACGCCAAAATCAGTGAAGGCGTCACCGACGGCCTTCGTCATCTGCTCTTTATTATGATTCCCGCCTCGGTCGGTCTGCTGGTGCTGGCCTTTCCGGTTGTACAGATGATTTTTGAGTGGAAAAACTTCGACGCTAGCTCCACCTGGATGACCGCCGTCGCTCTGCAGGCCTACGCCCCCGGCCTCGTCGTCTTCAGCCTCGCCAAAATTTTTGTGCCCGCCTTCTACGGCATGCAGGACACCAAAACGCCTGTCAAAATCGGGATGATCGCTGTGGCGCTCAACCTCACGCTCAACATCATCTTTATTCTAATTTTGCCGCAGGCGGTCAAACACGCCGGGCTCGCCTTTGCCACCGTGCTTTCGTCCGTCTTCAACATGACCTGCCTTGCGCTCATCCTGCAGCGCCGGATTGGAAAGCCGGACTGGAAGCGAGTGGGGGCCACGGCCATGCGCTCCGTCGGCGCGGCAGCACTAATGGTCTCCGCCGTTCTCTTTGTCTACGGACTTTTTCCAAGCATTGGAAAAATGGATCAGATTGTTGCGGTGCTCGTCAGCATCGCGGCGGGCGGCGCGGTCTATTTGATTGCCTCCCTTCTCTTCCGCGCGCCGGAACTGCGCGAATTCACCCGCGCTCTGCGCCGTTGATTCAGTTTTAACGCCGCGGGCGTCATAAATTTACCCCGCCAGTAGCGGGGTTCCAAGGGTTGGAAAATTGTGCGCAGTTTTTTCCAAGCATTGGAAAAGAGTTTCTTTGTATGGGGTGCTTTTGGTAGCGTGGGCGCCGTGATGAAGCGAGTGGGCGTTATTTTCAGTTTACTGGTGGCTGTGCTGTGCGAAACGGCATCGGCCGGAAGCCTTTTCCCCTTTTACGACAATGTGCAGACGGACGAGGGTTCGTTTTTTGCGGTGCGTCCGTTTTATTCGAAGACGGTGGTGGAGGAGGGCGAGATCCGCGATGTCTTCTGGCCGCTCTATTCCCGCAAAAATTTTAAAAACGAAAAGACATCGCGGGCGCTACTGTTCTGGTGGACGCACACGTTCGACTCGGATGCGAAGTCGCCGCGCGACCGCAACTGGCTGTTGCCATTTTATTTTCAGGGGAAGGATGTCAACGGCGAAAATTATTTTGCTCTGTTCCCGTTGGGCGGAACCCTTCACGAGTTTTTGGGCCGCGACACCATCGCGTTCGCGCTTTTTCCAATCTTTGGAAAATCGCAGATCAATGATGTGAAGACCACGAGTGTTTTCTGGCCGATTATCTCGCATACCCGCGGCGAGGGCATTGAGCGCGACCGCGTTTTTCCAATCATTGGAAAATCGGTGCTGGAGGGGAAATATGAGAAGCGGTTTGTGCTCTGGCCGTTCTGGACGTCCGCCAACTATTTTTATCCCGGCGACTCGGGCTCCTCGTGGATTTTGTTCCCTTTCTGCGGGCGGGCGAAGATGGATCAGGAGCGGACGCTGTGGGTGATTCCGCCGTTTTTCCGCTTCACGAAGGGCGAGCGTCAGAACCGGCTGACCTGTCCGTGGCCGTTCATCCAGAAGATGGAGAGCGAGTGGCATGATAAGTTCTATATCTGGCCGCTGTGGGGCTATGACAACTACAAAGGCGGACTGAATCATAAGACCTTTTTGTTCTGGCCAATTTTCTGGTCGGAGCGAACTGAGCAGGCGCATTTGTCGAAGACCCGCCGGATAATGGTTCCGTTTTTTACTTTGGAGCGGTCATACCTGCGCGAAAAGGGAGTCCCGAAGGAGGAGCAGACGGAAGTTTCCAGATATTGGAAAATTTGGCCGTTGATGAGCTGGCAGCGCGAGGGCGATACGACCCGCTTCCGGTTGCTGGAGCTGTGGCCGGTTAAAAATTCGGCACCGGTTGAGCGCAACTGGACGCCGCTCTGGACGCTTTATAAACGAACCCGTGCAGAGGGCGTGGTTAAAAAAGATGTGCTTTGGTTTGCTTGGCACAGTGAGCGCGAGCCGGAGGTCGATCGCGCTGAATGGTCTTTACTGAAGGGGCTGCTGGCGTATAAAAGAGAGGGCGACGCGAAAAAAATTCGGGTCCTGTGGATGAATCTGGGGGAATGATGAAGGTTGTGAGGTCAGAGCATAAAGAGCGGTTGGATTATCTGAATCTGCCGATTCGCTCATTCCGGCGTTTGGGCCGGATTATTTTGATGGCCTGTCACAGCATGGGCCACGCGCTGATCATGCTCGGCTCCGCGACACTTTACATCCGAACGATCTGGCGGCCACGCGCCCGCCGTGAAACGGCGACGCAGCTTTATATCACCGGAATCAAGAGTCTCGGGGTCATTACCGTGGTCGCGCTTTTCACCGGTATGATTCTCGCCTTGCAGACCGGGCTCGAACTCCGCCGTTACGGGCAGGAGGAGTTTATCGGTTCGGCCGTGGCGGTTTCAGTTATCCGCGAGATGGGCCCGTTTATGACCGGGCTGATTATTGCCGCCAGTGTCGGTTCGGCTATTGCGGCCCAACTCGGCACGATGGCTGTTTCGGAGGAGATCGCCGCGCTCGAAGTGATGTCGATCAATCCCAACCGCTTTCTGGTGATGCCCCGATTGGTGGCGCTGGCACTGATGATGCCGATTTTGACGGTCTACACCAATATTCTCGGAATCCTCGGCGGAGGGATTGTTGGAACCACTCAACTCGGGGTTTCGTTCCAGGCCTATCTGGATAACGCCACCCGCTTTGCGGAAAACAAGGATCTGTACGTCGGGCTGTTGAAGGCGGTTGTATTTGGCGTCATCATCGCCACCGTTGCCTGCTATCAGGGCTTGACCACCACGGAAGGCGCGGTCGGCGTCGGGCGCGCTACCCGCCAGACGGTTATTACCTCGTTCCTGCTGATCCTGATTGTCGGCTACATGATTACTCGGTTGTTTTACATATGATTGCATTCGAAAATGTTACCAAGAAGCTCGGCGGCAAGGTGATTCTTGACGACGTCTCTTTTGAGGTGCCGAAGGGAGAAACCTTTGTTGTGGTCGGGCTTTCCGGCGCGGGCAAAAGCGTGACGCTTAAACATATGGTTCACCTGCTGGTTCCCGATCGCGGGGTTGTGCGGGTTGGCGATGATGTGATTAGCGAGGCGCGCGGGCCGGAGCTGGAACGGATGCGCAGCCGCTTCGGCGTGCTGTTCCAGGGTGCGGCGCTTTTGCAGTGGTTGTCTGTGTTCGAAAACGTGGCGTTGCCTCTTCGTGAAAACACCAAAATGGGCGAGGAAGAGATTAAAAAAACTGTTCTCGAAAAATTGAGTCTGCTCAATATGCAAGAGGCTGCCGAAAAATATCCGTCAGACCTATCCGGCGGGATGAAAAAGCGGGTTGGCCTCGCCCGTGCGATTGTGATGAGTCCTGAGATCATTCTTTATGACGAGCCGACGTCTGGGCTCGACCCGGTCACGTCGCGCCTGATCGACGAACTGATTGAGAACCTTCGCAAAGAACTGGGGGTTACCAGCGTGGTTGTTACGCACGACCTGCACAGTGCGTTGTCGATCGGTACGCACATTATGATGATTGACGGCGGAAAAATTGTTGAAAATGCCCCGCCGGACAAATTTATCCGTTCGGAAAATGAAACTGTAAAACGTTTTTTAGAGTCGCAATACATCACCCGCAGGGGTGCTTGGGAGAAAGGAATGGAAGGCCATGGCTGACAAATACAAAAAAGATATCAGCATCGAAGTCCTTGTGGGACTGTTCATGTTCGTCATCCTCATTGCACTGGGGGTTTTTACCATCGTGCTCAGTCGGCAGAACTTTCTGCATAAAAAATATCCCGTTGAGATTATTTTCTCTGAAATCGGCGGATTGCGGGAGGGGGATCAGGTTTTTCTGCGCGGCACACAGGTCGGCGTGATCAAATCGACTCAGCTAGGAAGCAGCCACGTGGTGGTTCGGACCGATCTGGAGGCTCCGGTTCACTTCCGCGAGGGCTATAGGGTGGAGGTGGTCGCCTCTTCAATGCTCGGCGGAAAATTGATGAAAATCTATGAGGGCCCGTCGGATGCGCCGCCGCTTCCGGCGAATACCACGCTTCTCGGCGAGCAGCCGATTGACATGCTTAAAGATCTGGCCGTGGCTGTCAGCGAGCTGAAGACCATCACGCAGGATATCGGGGATGGGCAAGGAACCTTCGGCAAATTGCTCCAGGATGATCAGGTCTATGACGGTCTGAAAGGAATCGTCGATAACCTAAACGAGGTCAGCGGCCGGCTGGCGGACGGAAAAGGAACCCTCGGCAAGCTGATATCTGAAGATGACACGCTCTACGAGGATTTGCAGAGCTCGGCGGCCAATCTCCGCAGCATTACTGAAAAGATCGAATCGGGCGGCGGAACCCTCGGTAGACTGGTGGAGGACGATCAGATTTATGTTGAGGCGCAGAAGCTGCTCGAAGAACTCCGCGCCGCGATTGACGACATGCGCGAAACCTCGCCGGTCACCACGTTCAGTACGGTCTTCTTCGGGGCGTTCTAAGCAAAGGAAACAGTATGGGTGATGATTATCCGGTCTACGGACCTCAGGTGAAACGCCCGCTTCGAGTCCGGGTTCTGCAGAGGGCTTCGTTGATCCTGGCGCTCGCTGGGCTGGTTTTGCTCTATATGTATTCCGTCAACCGCGACATTCCGGTTGTTCGGGTCGATTCCATTACACCCACCATGAACTTCGCCTACGTGCGCATCCAGGGCGAGGTCACCCGCAACGCCTATGTTTTCCAATCCGGTGGCATGGTTTTCAACCTGAATGACGGCAGCGGCGAAATCGCCGTGATGAGCGGTCGCGCTCAGGCCGAGGCTCTAAAGAACGAAGGGCGGCTTCCGCGCCGCGGCGACCGGGTGGACGTGGCCGGTAGCCTCAGCGTCAGCGCTGATCAGGAGGTCAAGCTTCGTATGCAGTCCGCCGACCAGCTGATTCTTCAGCGCAAACGCTTTGCCGCCGCCACGGAATCCGTCGTATCCCGGGTTCGTCTGGAGGACATCACCGCCGCGCAGAAAGGCGATCAGGTATCTGTTATCGGAACCCTCAAAGAGGTGTCCGTCCCGGGTCCCGGTTCCAGCGCACCGTATGTGCTCACGCTCGAACAGGACGGCGAGGAACTTGAAGTCATTTTCTGGGACAACGTTTTCCAGGGGTTGGAAAGAAAACTTCCAATGCCTGGAAAACTCATCAGTGCCCTCGGGCGCGTCGATGTCTATAAGGAAAAAGTTCAACTCAAAGTGTGGGAGGCGGGCGACCTCAAAGAAGTGACCGAACAGGCCGCGATGCCGGCAGGTTCCGACACTGCCGTTACGCCGATTTCCGGCATCACTGCGGAACAGAAAGGCGAGGTATTCACGGTTGTCGGAATGCTGGGCGAGCCGCGCTCCATTCCAGGCGGTGTGATCTATCCCATCGCGGACGACAGCGGCGAAATGGTGGTTTTGTTCTGGGATAAAAAGGTGTCTGGCGAAGAGCACGACGCATTGGAGTCCGGAGTTCGGCTGAAGGTCACCGCGCCGCTGGACGTTTATAAAGGAACGCTGGAGCTGATTCCGAAAGACGTCGGCGCCTTCAGCGTGGAGACCGTCAAGTGATCGCCACAGCCGCGCTCGCTGTGTTGGCTGGGACGGTTCTATCCTGCTTCCTAGCCATCCTGCCCGGACTGCACATTTATAATGTCATGGGCTTGGTCGCCATGCTCATTTACTGGCTTCAGGGCATGGGCATCGCGGTGAACCCGGAAGTCTACCTGCCGTTTATGATTGGTCTGGTTGTCGGCTGGTCCGTGCTCAACACGATTCCCTCCGTCCTGTTGGGTGCGCCCGACGAAAGCGCCATCTTCACCGTGCTTCCCGGTCAGAAATATCTCATGACCGGTCGCGGCTACGAAGGCACGCTCATCATCGGGGCAGGGAGTCTGGTCGGGCTCTTCATGATCGTTTTCATCATCGGACCGTTCGCACCGAAATATCTGCCCGTCGCCCGCTATGTGCTCAGTCCACATATGCACTGGATCCTCTGGGTCATCATTACCTTCATTCTGATAACGGAATGGCCCAAAGGCGGCAACTGGGGTCCCGCCGGATGGCGTAAGTTTTTTGATGCCTGGTCCACGCTCGGTGCCGGACTGCTCACTTTCATTCTCTCCGGACTGCTCGGCTTCATACTTCTTTACCGCGCCCCGGTGAACATCGACAACGCCTTTCAAAACATCATGCCCGCTTTTGTCGGCCTGTTCGCCATTCCGTGGTGTCTTCTCAATGCACTCAGCGGAGCGAAAGTGCCGAAGCAGTACGTGTGCGATACACTCAACATCAACGGCGACCTGTTGCTGCGCAGCGGCATTGCCGGCGGCATCGGCGGCGGATTCGCTGCCTTCTTCCCCGTCGTCACCGGTGGGGTGGGCGGTCTGCTAGCCGGCCACGCCACCGCCCAGCGCGACGAACGGGTTTTCCTGATGTCGCAGGGTGTTTCCAAGGTGGTCTACTACACTGGCGCTCTCATGCTCTTCTTTGTGCCGGGGCTGTTCCTCACCCGCGGCGGCGGCGCCTGGATTCTAAAAGGGCTCTATACCCCGCGCACGTGGGGCGACTACTACCTTGCGCTCGGCTCCATCGCCATTGCGGGCGGCGTCTCTTTTTTGCTCCTGCCGCCGCTCACCAAAGCAACGCTTTGGCTGATGAAAAAAGTCGATTACCGCCTCATTTCGCTCTTCGCGCTTGCCATCATCATCGGCCTCGTCTTTTCCATCACCGGCTGGGTGGGGCTGTTCATTATGACCGTCAGCACCGGCATCGGACTGCTTCCGGTCCTGTTCGGTTCGCGTCGCCTCAACTGCCTCGGGGTGTTGCTACTTCCCATCGCGTGTAATATGTCCGGCATAGGCGAACCCATCGCCGCATTCCTTGGATTACTTTAGTTATGACTGGGAAAATATTTTTGACGGGATTACAGAATGAACAGGATGGTTGTTCCTGTCTGGTCCAGTGTTTGGAATCCTGTAAATCCTGTTATCCTGTCAGAAAAATGATGCCGCATTATTCTCTCCAAATAACCAATAACGAATAACCAATATCAAACCATGAAAGGAATTGCCCATTTTATTTCCGGAGTGACGGTCGCCTCCTTCTGCCCGTGGGCGGTGGAAGCCGCGCAGAACGGCAATCCCGCCTTCTTTATCCTCGGCGCGGTGGCCGGCATTCTGCCCGACACCATCGACTTCAAGTTCTATCGCTTTTTCTATAAGCACGACATACGGGTGGAGTTACGGGCGGATCAGCTCGACCCACAACCGGTGGCCGACGCCGTTGCCAAAGCCGTCTCGCTAGCAATGGATGGAAAACGCACCACACTCAAACTCGCCAGCATCAAACTGGGTGCCGACGACTGGCGGCAATATCGCGTAAAAATCGACCCGCAAGCGGGCGAGGTGAGGGTGCAGTTCGGGCCGATCGTCAGCACGGGGCAGGTGCCGCAACCCGACTCCCTTCCCGCGCCGCGCCCCGTTGCGGTCGCCAAGTTCTCCGCGCCCATTCTGCAAAGCTACGAGCCGACCTACACCATCGACATTTTTGACGGCCCCAGCTTTGCCTTTAAGCGCAACGAGGCCGGACAAGTCGAAATCGACTTTCTGCCGTGGCACCGCAACGGGTCGCACTCGTTCACCGTCGGCGCTTTTCTCGCCGGCATCGCCTCTATCTGGACCTGGCAGGCCGGCGTGGTGGTTTTCGGGGCCTACGTCATTCACGTCATTGAAGACCAGATGGGCTACATGGGCTCCAATCTCTTTTTCCCGATCACCAAAAAGCGCGCGCCGGGCTTAAAAATGATGCATTCCGGCGATGCCTTTCCCAACTTTGCCGGGGTCTGGCTCTGTTGCCTGCTAATCTTCTGGAACGTCTATGCCGCCATTGAAAACCCACTCTACCACTTCGGATTCATCCGCTTCATGATGATCGCGCTGGTAATCCCCTTCGCAATCTTCGGCGCGGTTCGCTGGCTACTCATCCGCGCCGATGGCGGCGAATCCGAAACCCTCTTCACCGAGTGGAATGTTTAGTTTCTAACTACGGATTTGCGCAAATTTGAACGGATATTTTGATTCCATATCTGTGCCGATCGGTGTTCATCTGTGGTTAAATCCTTTTTCCAAACATTGGAAAAATGAAGGGGGAGCTGGTGCGGGTTGCTTCCCATCCGTGGAACGTTCCGTGTGTTCTGTGTATTCCGTGGTGAAAATTCTTCCAGACATTGGAAACTTCCCGGTTTGATTTGATCGGGATTTGCGGGCAGACTCGGTGGCCATGAAAAAACACATCACGGCATTCCTGAACGAAAAAGATAATCCCTTCGTCCAGTTCCTTAAATACGGAATCTGCGGCGGAATCGCCACCGGCGTCGATATACTGGCCTTTTTCCTCTTGGCGTGGTTTGCTTTCCCGGCTTTGGCGCAGGACGACATCCTCGTTAAGCTGCTCAATCTTTCGCCCGAGCCGATCACTGAAGCGATTCGCGGCCGCAACTTCGTCATCGACAGCGTTCTCTGTTTTCTAGTTTCGAACATGACCGCCTACATTCTTAACGTCCTGTTCGTCTTTAAATCCGGGAAACACAAACGACATCATGAAATGCTGCTTTTCTTTGCGGTTTCAACCGTCAGCCTGATCCTGGCGACCTTCGCCGGATGGGTGTTGATTAGTGTATTCGGACTCGGTACCACCTGGTCCTACATTGCCAAAATAGTCGCCGCCCTCATGGTCAACTACGCGGGCCGCAAGTTCTTCGTCTTCCATGGGTAGGCTTAAACCACTTTGCTGAGAAGTCGTTTGGCGCAGGTCGCTTTGTCGAGCGAACCCCAGTTTTCCAAACCCTGGAAGTCGATCCAGGTGAACAGGCCGGTTTCGGCGCCGAGGGTGGCGGGGGTGTTGAGCACAATGCCGTTCAAGTTTTTTTTCACCAGCTTTTCTTTGGCCTTGGCCTCGCCGTCATGCGTTTGCAGCGCAAAGCCGATGGCGATTTGATCGTCCCGCTTTTTCGCGCACAGCGTGGCGGCAATGTCGGGCGTTGGTTTCAGTTCTAAGGAAAATTTAGTTTCCGCCTTCGTCGAGGCTTCCTCCTCCGTTGAAACTTCGGCGGACAAGCCATCCTTTGGAACTTTTTCGTCCGATTTCCCCACGGGTTGGAAATCCGCGACCGCCGCGGCGAAAATAATGATGTCCGCTTCGGCAAATTTGGCCTGCGCGGTGGCCAGCATCTCTTCGGCTGAGATGACTTTTTGAATTCGTAGACGCGGTGTCCCCACCGCGTTTCCTTTGCTGCCGGGATGCGGTGGGGACACCGCATCTACGTTGGGAAGGTTCGCCTCGGGCACCGGGCCGGAGATCATTTCAACATCTAGGGCGCGGGAAAGCGCCTCTTCGGCGAGGGCTTTGCCCATTTTGCCGGAGCTGGCGTTGCCGATAAAGCGGACTGGGTCGAAGTATTCGTGGGTCGGCCCCGACAGAATTAAAACAGTCTTCATAGTCTTACTCTTAATCCTAATCTTATTCTTAATCAGGCTCGGAGGATTAAGAGTAAGAGTACGATTATGATTAGGAGGTTAGGTGTCGATTGATCACTTCGAGGATCGCGGCGGGCTCGGACATGCGTCCGGTTCCGGTAGTTCCGCAGGCCATCAGGCCGTCTTCGGGACCGATGCGCTGCCATCCGCGTTTTTCCAATGTCTGGACGTTTTCCTGCACGACGGGGTTGTCCCACATCTGTGAGTTCATGGCCGGGCAGAAGAGTTTTGGGCAGTCGGCGGAAAGTGAAAGTGCGCTGGCGGAAACAATGTCGTCGCCAAAGCCATAGGCAAACTTGCCGATGATGTCGGCGGTGGCGGGCAGGACGGCGAAGAGATCGGCCTCGGTGGCAGGGTAGAGGTGGGGGTAGAGCTGGCCTTTGTCCGAGGTCGGATGGGCGGGGAACAGCTCGGTGCGCACCTCTTTTTGCGACAGCGCCGCAAAGGTGAGCGGCGTGACGAACTGGCAGGCGGCGGGGGTCATGGCCACCTGTACGTCGTATCCGGCCTGTTTCAGCGCACTGACGACGCTTGCGGCTTTATACGCCGCAATGCCACCGGTTATTCCTATGAGGATCTTCTTCATGAAATTTGAAATGTGAAACTTGAAATTTGAAATTTGGGAGAGTTGTTCTCCTTCAAGTTTGCCGCTTCGCTGCCGTCGCTTCGCGCCAGCCTCACTTCGTGTCCAATTTCCAGTTTCAAGTTTCCTTTATACATCCATCACGTCCGCTTCTTTGGTGGAGAGCAGGTTATCCATTTTTTTGATGTGGGTGTCGGTTAGCTTCTGAATTTCGTCGAGACTTTCGTCCCGGTCGTCTTCCGTGATTTTTCCGTCTTTCTGGAGTGCTTTAAGTTGATCGTTGGCTTCGCGGCGGACGTTGCGCGTGGCGACACGCTGCTCTTC